>ERZ780151.24-NODE-24-length-169823-cov-8.096078_pt1 | contig 169823 bp, 179 predicted proteins | sample MGYA00510983_ERZ780151 | MGnify/ENA primary metagenome ERZ780151 (study PRJEB29588, sample SAMEA2144623) | human gut metagenome | biome: human gut; feature: human-associated habitat; material: faeces | place: Denmark | collected 2008/2010 ... | reverse complement strand
TCTCCTTCTACTGCTGTCAGAAGGAACTTTTACAATAACACTGATGTATGAAAGAGTAAATATCTACTGTGCAGGACTAAATTCTACCGCCCTGTAGGGCAGTGGAATTTAAAATTTCATTTTAGGGCTCTGTCGTAAAAGACAGGGCGCTGTTGTGTTATACGGATGAAATGTGATAAAATAGTAAGAAAGCAAAATGGAGAGTGTTACGGACAAAATAAGAGAATATGATTAGCCAATACAAGGTGGGCAGTAAGAGATTTGTTTTTTGAACGATAAGAATTAGCAATAGGGTGAGGTGAAGAAAAAATGAGCAGTTTAATAGATTCTATAGAGAAGATATGAAATATAGACTAATAAAGATTAAAAATGAATGGTTAATGAAAGGAGAAAAAATGAAAGCGATAGCAATGTTTAATAATAAAGGAGGAGTAGGGAAAACCACGTTAACTTGTAATTTGAGTGCATATATTGCTAGAACAGGAAAAAAAGTGATGTTAATTGATGCTGATCCACAATGCAATTCTACTATTTATTGTTTTACGGATGATTTGTTCTCAAAAGTGTATTATGACAAAAAGGGATTTACAATTTATGACGTGATAAAACCGGTAAATCAAGGAATAGGGTATGTTAAAAACGTTGAAGTATATAATTTAGAGAAGTTCGGTTTTGATTTTTTGGCAGGAGATCCGAAACTTGCACTTTTTGAAGATACTTTGGCATCTGATTGGAGCGCAGCGTTATCAGGGGGAGAACGTGGAATTAGAACAACATTGACATTTAATAATTTAATAAAACAATTTGATGACTATGATTATGTGTTTTTTGATATGGGACCATCATTAGGGGCAATAAATAGATCTATCTTATTATCGTGTGATTATTTTGTGACCCCTATGTCTTCTGATATTTTTAGTATTTTGGCTATTGAAAATATAGGAAAAACAATAAAAAATTGGAGAGATACGTTTAAAGAAGGATTTAATAGGTGTACTGATACAGAACTAAAAAATATTTTTGAACCAATTTCATATATACAATTTTTGGGTTATGTTACACAGCAATATACCAGTAAAACAGTGGACGGAATTAGAAGACCTGTACAGGCTTATGAAAGAATTTTATCAGAAGTTCCTATGACCATAAAAAGAGAACTTATAGATATAGTTAATGAAAAAAATAAAGGTAATGAGATCAATTATGAATTAGGAACTATACCGAATTTTAATAGTATTATCCCACTGTCTCAGTCAGCGCATAGACCAGCGTTCGAATTAACTAGTACAGATGGTATTGTAGGTGCTCATTTTGCAAAAGTGAAAGATTTTAAAGTAGTAATGGATAAGATTACAAATCAGATGATGATTAATTTGGAGAAAATGTAATGAAATGGCCAGTAGATATTATAGAGAAGATTGCGAAGCGGAAAGTAGTTTTATTTTTAGGTGCGGGGGTATCAGCAAATGCTATAAGCGAAAAAGGCGATAAACGCCCTCCTACGTGGGAACAGTTTTTGAATAAGGGCATAAGTGAAGTCACAGATGAAAATATCGTTGAATATGTAAGAAAGTTGTTAAATGAAAAAGATTATTTAACAGCATGTGAAGTACTAGTAAATCAAATAGGAAATGAAAGGTTCGAACGCATTGCAAGAGAAGAATTTCTGACACCTAAATACAAAAGTCATAGAATACATGAAAATATTCTGAAATTAGATTCAAAAATTGTGATTACACCGAATGTAGATAAAATATATGAAGTATATGCGCAGGCAGAAACAGCAGGAACAATTTTAGTGAAGAAATATTATGATTCAGATTTGGTTAATAAGATAAAATCAGAAGAACGGATTATTTTAAAAATTCATGGAACTCTTGATGAAAGTTCAAAAATGATTTTTACGAGAAGTCAGTATACAAATGCTAGATATCAAAATGCAGCTTTTTATAGACTGTTGGAGGCTCTTTCTCTTACGCATACGTTTATATTTATAGGTTGCGGTTTTTCTGATCCGGATATACAATTAGTCTTAGAAAATTATTCATTTGTATTTCCGGGTAGTCCCTGCCATTATTTTATTACTTCTAAAGATGGAATTAATACTGAGTATAAAAGAATAGTAAAGGAAAATCGAAATTTAGAAATAATCACATATGATTCGAAAGATAATCACAGGGAATTACATGATGCATTGGAAGAATTAGTTCCAATGGTGGAAGATGAGAGAACTAGAATAGCTAAAGAAATGGACTGGTAATTATTGATAATTACGGGGATATAAGTGAATTAAAAAGAAACATACGAGTTTGAGAAAAAGAAGAGAATCATTCGGCTTTTTTCATGCCCATTTTTAGTACATAGCCATTCCACACAAAGGAGTGGCTATAAATTTTTCAAGAGAGGAGGTAGACCGAGATGTCAAAATGTAAAGTGATTGCTATTGCCAATCAGAAAGGAGGAACAGGCAAGACTACCACTACGGTCAATTTAGGGATAGGACTTGCAAATCAAGGGAAAAGGGTTCTTCTGGTGGACGCTGATCCACAGGGGGATTTAACAACATCATTAGGGTGGGCAGAAACGGATGATCTTCCTGTCACGTTAGCAACACAGATGGAGAAGATTATCCATGATGCCGTACCTTCCGGAGAAGCTTTATGCGGAGCTTTGCAGGTTATCTATGTTCAGAGATCAGCTGAATGAGGACAGAATCCGGGCAATTAACCGTATGCACAGGGAAATGAAGATTTATTTCCCAGAATATAAGGATGCGCTTGGTAAGGTAGATGGTGCATTCAGTTTGGAATTGTTGAAATCTGCACCATTTCCGGCAGATTTAAAAGCACTTGACGAAAACGGAATAAGACAGATCTGGCACGAAGCTAAGCTTAGAGGACGCGGCTATAGCAGGTCAGGAGAAATCTTAGGGTATGCGAGAGCAAGTGTTGGTATCAGGGATGGAGCGGACGCAGCCAGGATTGCGGTACAATGGTTTGTTAAGAAGGTTATTGAAAGACAGAAAACAGAAGCAAGATAAACAATTTTGCGAGTGAGGATGATGTTTTCTAAAAAAGTGGAACAATATAATTGACGCGACTTGCTTACGACTTTATAATTAAGTCGTAAGCTTAGTCGTAAGCAAATCGTAAGAAGCATTGGAGAAAAAATATGGCAATTCCAATTACTATTGAAAAACTTTTAACGGAAAATGTCGTGGAATGGGCGAGAATAGAGTTTAAGGAAGGCTGGAACCCAGATACTACTTTAAAGACAATCAGTGCATTTGCTAATGATATTGATAACTGGGGCGGTGGATACATTGTTATAGGAGCGAAAGAAAAGGATGGAAAACTTGTTCGTCCAGTAACAGGTATTGCTCCAGATGCAGTAGATAGGATTCAAAAAGATCTGCTTAGATACTGTAAATATCTTAAACCTGTGTACATTCCTCAGAGTGAGCCTGTTTATTTTGATGGGAAATTACTTCTTTTGGTATGGTGTCCTGGTGGATACGAAAGACCGTACGCATGTCCTAAGGCACCAGATACAAAGAACAGCGAAAAGATATACTATATCCGGAAGTTATCCAGTACAATAGAGGCGACTGATACAGATGTAAAAGAGTTAATGTCACTATCTCACAATATTCCGTTTGATGATAGGATAAATCCTAAAGCAGAGATGAAGGACTTAAAATATCCAATTATAAAGAATTATCTGCAAAATGTGGATAGTAGCTTGTTGAATGATATTGACACTATGGATACAGAGCAGTTGGCAAGAAATTTAAGGATAGCAGACGGACCGTCGGAGTATTACAAGCCGCTGAATGTGGGAATTTTATTTTTCAATGATCATCCAGAGTCGTTTTTCCCGTATAGTCAGATAGAGGTGGTTAATATTCCGGATCCAACAGGGCAAGGAATGGAGGAACGTATCTTTACAGGACCGATAGACGATCAGTTACGAAACGCTCTGAATTATATAAAAAACAATGTGATTGCTGAAAAGGTATTTAAGATTAGCGGACAAGCAGAGGCTGTAAGAGTAAAAAATTATAGCTATGAAGCAATCGAAGAGTTTCTTTCTAATGCAATTTATCACAAATCGTACCAGATACATGAGCCTGTCACAGTACGCATAGAGGCTGATAAAATTGAAATAACAAGTTCTCCGGGACCAGACAGGTCGATTTCTGATGAGGATATTAGTAAATATCAGATGAGAACAAGAAGGTATCGGAATAGACGAATAGGTGATTTCTTAAAGGAACTGCATCTTGTGGAAGGTAGAAATACCGGTATTCCAACAGCAATTAAATCAATAAAGGAAAACGGATCACCACTGCCATTACTTCTCACGGATGAAGAACGTTCTTTCTTTTCAGTGATTATTCCGATTCATGAGGCATTTTTGAAAAAGGAAGCTGTCAGTAGCAAAACCGAACCGAAAGATATTGTTGCTGTTCCAAAGCGAAGAACGAAAGACCAGATAAAAACTCTTATATTAAATGAACTGGAACAAGAAAGCATTTCTGCAAATGAGTTATATAAAAGACTGGGATATTCAGGTAATGCTTCAAAGACTTTTAGAAAGTGCATCGAAGAATTGATTACGGAGAACAAAGTACATTATGCATCAGATAATATGCAGGATGGAAATAATGTGCTGGTAAAGGGCTAAGGTAAGAAAAGTTAATATTGTAACCCATTAACGGACGAGGTAAATGTAAAAAAGTTTGCTTCGTCCATTTTTTGTTCCTAGAAAGTGGTCATCTGACCAGTTTTAGGGAATGAATTAGTAAATAAATTGATCAAAAACAGTACATTTAACCCAAATAATCAATGAAAGGATGCGGACAGTGGAATTAGTGCAAAATAAAGATAAATTTATTACCCACCTGTGTTATAATATGGGTGGGCAATAAATCTGAAAGGTTGATGAAAAATGGATAGATCAGTAAGAATCATAAAAGAGTTATGCTCATACGATATAGAATGGCTTGAATTTAAGGAAAATGTCTTTCAGGAGGATGTACTTGGTATATTTATTGGATGAGGTTAGTAATCAATATCATAAAGAAATCTCATCTGATGTTATAAATAAATATCAATTCAAAAAAGTTGATGATATTGTGAATTTTATTTTAGAAGGATAAAGAGAGATAATACAAAAATGGAGGTGAATTATGAGTATTGTGATAGGAGAAACTTTATTGGCATTATCCAATGTATCTATGAATTATGTTAATGGTACAGAAAAACAAGTTAAAGAGAATGCTAAGTTTAGTGATCAATTAGGAACAACGGAAGTTAATAATATAGTAAAAGAAATTTATAATAAATTTGGGATAAATGTAGGAGTTTCAAATAGTAGATTTGAGTGTTTTATTCCTGGAGATGTATTTCATAGAATGAATACAGATAGTGCATTAAAAAATAAAGTGTATGCTATGCTGGCTGATTATTCCAGTTCTGAATTTCAAACGACAATGCAAACCTTGAATCCTCCAGTAAAAAAGTGTACGTTAATTTTTGATGAAAATGGAGATGTTGTTGCTACTTTAGAGCCGGATGTTGAAAAAGAGAGCGTTGGAAGTTCAAAAGAGAAGAGTGTAAGCGCTATTTTAGAAAACAACAGTTATAATGGGATAATTTCAGATGTTTCATATGATGTAACGCCAAATTTTGAACTACAAAGTGTTTTATTGGCACCAACTTTAAAAAGGAAAACTTCTGAATAAAAACTATTGCAAGCTCTTTAATTTGAAATTTTATTTATTTTCTGCAAAAAAAGTCTTTTTCTGGAGAAATTGCAAAATGCGCTTGTGGAATATAAGAAGATTTTTGATGAAAGATGGCAGGGGGAAAAATATAAATGGGAAGCGGTGAAATGGTTTCAGGATCATTGGGACATCAATGCGAATGACTTTGCAGATATGTTTGCTAATAACTGCTGTGATTGGATGCATGGTATTATCCATATGGCCGTTCATCGTTGGTATGATCTGGAAATCGGTTCCTGCAACAGTCGTTACTTCTCTCATTGCCATTGTATTTCGACAGGTTATGATCAGCAGGGATGCAAGTGGTCAGGATACATTTCTGCAGATCCGTTTTGTTGCAAGCGAAACGTTTGTCGCTGTATTGTTTATTTTCAAAAAGAAAGTATATGAACTATATTAGGGGAGAAAGGATGGAAGGGAGCACGTTTTGGAACAGGGGCATAACACATACATGTGATCGATTGGCTGTTTGGATATAGACATCATCGGTGAAATAGTGTATAAAAGAAACAGGGAACATGACTGGAGGCATTGAGATATGAGTGAAAAAACAATTACAGATGGTTTATTTGCATTAAAGGATGAAAACTATCGTAGATTTCATGCCAAACTGATTCCTGATATTCCGATCGATAACATCATTGGCGTCCGGACTCCGGTATTACGGAAGTATGCAAAAGAAGTGGCAAAGCTGCCGGAAGCAAATATATTTTTAGAAAGCCTTCCACATATCTATTATGAAGAAAATAATTTGCATGGTGCTTTGTTGTCCTTACTTTATCCAAAAGATATAATAGCTTTTATGGAACAGCTAGAACGTTTTTTGCCGTATGTAGATAACTGGGCAACTTGTGATATGCTTTCGCCGAAGATTTTTAAGAAGCATTTGCCTTATGTTTATGAAAGAGTACAAAAGTGGCTGCAAAGTGATGCGGTGTATACCATTCGGTTTGGTATTGTAACGCTTCTGGGATTTTATCTGGATAATGCATTTGAGCCAGAAATGCTGCAACTGGTTGCAAATGTAAGATCGGAGGAATATTATGTAAATATGGCAGTGGCTTGGTATTTTAGCATGGCATTGGTGAAACAATATGATGCGACGCTTCCCTACATACAAAATAGGGTGTTAGAGCCATGGACACATAATAAGTCCATTCAGAAGGCAATCGAAAGCAGAAGAATTCCACAGGAAACAAAAGCGTATTTAAGAGGCTTGAAAATCAGATAAAGGGATAGGAAACTGCAGCATTGGTACAGACATATACACTAAGAATTAAAAATGGAACGAGGCATGTAAAACAATATCGAATATGGCTATGGTGGAAAAAATATACCTGCATCAAACGGGCAAATGGCAGAGTATATTATGAAAAAAAAGAATGTTCCAGGCGGGAAAAAAATCATATGCAGCGTTTTAGCAGAAGAAAAGGACTCACTTTTGAAGCCGTGCCGACGCAATATACGCGAAGTAACAGTTACCGCAGTCAGTTTTTTGCCTGTCATCCTTCCGCAACTGGGAAATACCGATGTGCATACTGTGGCAAAAAAAAGCCAAAAGATAAAATAACCATTGACCATATTTTCCCGGTTCATTGTATGGAAAAATATCCGGCCGTGCGCAAAAGAGCCGCATTGTTTGGAATTCACGGTTCGAATGATATGAAAAACTTATGTACTGCCTGTATGCGGTGCAATCAGAAAAAAGAAGCGAAAATGGGAATTTGGATTCTGAAAGGCTTTCTTGGAAAACAGCCTTGGTACTGGCCGCTTCGGAGAATACTTACGGTGATACTGGTGTTTTTTGTGCTATATCTCGGGCGAAAAATATATATGCCTGTGGTATGTAACTGGATAAATACATTACAAAAATAAAAGCTGGGAAAATGTATAAATACATGCAAATCCGGGAATTATTTTCCAGAGGTGAAAAGCATGAAAAACAGAAAACCAATGCATATCGGAATCATACCGGACGGAAACCGCAGATGGGCAGAGCAGCATAAATTATCCAGAGAAGCCGGTTATGCATACGGACTAAAACCGGGGCTGCTTCTTTTACAGCAGGCAAAAACGTATGGAATTCAGGAAATCACATATTATGGGTTTACCGTTGACAATTGCAGGCGTCCGAAAGAACAGGTGCAGGCCTTTCAGCAGGCGTGTGTGCAGGCGGTGCATGATCTTGCCACAGAGGGGGTGGATCTGCTCGTGATCGGGAATACCGATTCAAAATGTTTTCCGGAAGAATTAAAGAAGTATACAAATCGAACTGCGATAAACGGAGGTGGTATCCGGCTGAATTTTCTTGTAAATTATGGTTGGAAATGGGATCTGTCCAACATAAAAAGCGCGGGTTTTTTGCATTCTTCGGATATTTCGCGAATTGATATGGTGATCCGCTGGGGCGGCATGCGGCGGCTCTCCGGTTTTTTGCCGGTGCAGTCGGTTTACGCAGACTTTTATGTGGAAGAAAAATTGTGGCCCGATTATGAAAAATCGGATTTTTACCGGGCCATGGACTGGTATAAAAAACAGGATGTAACTTACGGAGGATAAAAAGAATATGGCAATTGGAGCATTACAGACAGGATACACTACATTATACGGAAAAATAGCAGGACTGGGTACACAAAACGGACAAACGCGCGGAAGCAATTTTCGGGAGCATATAGACGGAACCGAAAAGAAAGCGCCGTATCAGCATCTGGCACAAAACGGTACAATCACGTACAAAGGGGTTACGTTTGTATGTGATACGGACAGAAATCGGATTACACTCGGGGATGTCACCGACCGTAGCAAGTGTCTGAACATCAGCTTAAAAGGTGGCGGGTGTCTGATGGTCAACCGGGATAATCTCAGTGACCTGTCACAGGCAATTACGATGTTCTGTCCGGAGGATATCAACCGTATCATGACAGCAATCGCGGAGGATAAGCGGGCGCAGCAGATGCTTCTGGAAAAGGACGAAATGGAAAGCAGTGTTGGGGAAATCATCACGGAATAAAAGAATGTACTATGATTTAACAAAAGGAAAAATATCAAAAAATCTTATCTTATTTGCACTGCCGATGATGGCGGGCAATCAACAAAGCACAGATGTCAGTGGTACTTACGGTGATCTCTCTGGGGCTGCGTGTTGTGCTGGCCTATATCCTTTCGGTGCCGTTGAAAGCCCCGGGAATCTGGGTGGCAATTGTGAATCACAAAAATTTAAAAGAAATTTAATAAGAAGACAAAAGATTCCGTGCTATAATGAGCCTGTCAGAATGTAAAACGATGGGAGGAAATGAGCATGAGAACGTATGGACGTTTATTGAAAAATATAGCAGCGATAGCACTTCTTCTGGCATTACTTTCCATGCTATTGCCGTTTTGTAAGTTTTCGGCAGGCGGGCAGGAGATGACGCTGTCCGGTCTGGATGTGGTGAAAGCAGGAGGAAGGGCAGGTTATACGTATCTGACAGAAGGCAGAGTGGCAGATACTTTTGTTTTAAAAGCTCCGGTCACGGTTGGTACGGTAAAAAGCAGTCTTTCTTATGTACAGGGAGTGGGACAGATGCGGCTTCTGGCAGTTTGTGCCATTGCAGCACTGCTCCCGGTACTGCTTTGTTTTTTGTCTGTGGGAATGTTGTTTCTGGCGGAAGGAAAAAAGACGATGCTGCTGCCAACGCTGTTTACCAGTCTGGTGCTGGTAGAACTGCTGATTGTTTTGGCTGTGTTTCCGGCACTGTATCCGTTTCTGTTGTCAGGGATATATTTCTTTACCCTGCTGCACGGAGTCGCATGGATACTCATACTGACAGGATGGATTACAGGAGGGTACCGGCCACCCGAAAAACAGGGAAATGAGCAGATAAAAAGGGAAAAGAATCCGAAGCGGTCCGGACACGGCTGGCGGCGCAAAAAAGCTCACCGGCGGAGAAAGTCGAAAAAGAAACGCAGCCGGAAAGAGGATTCTTCCACAAAAAAGAAGAATACAGCAGGAAACAAAACATTCGAGTGGAAACATTGTCAGATTTCCTATGACCCTTCGAAACAGACATACCGGATGATCAGTGATTCTCCGGAGAAGATTTTACTGCTGAAAGAAGACAACGTGATAGGAACGTTAGAACAGGGAGAATGCGTACATGTGGAACGCCCGGTGACGCTGCAGATTCAGGGAAAGGAAGAACGTCTGCATTTAAAATAAATGACAGGAAAAGAAAAACTCCGCAGAACCGGAACCCTCAGGGATTTGATTCTGCGGAGCCTTTTATTTTTTCCTGCGGATATGTACCTCCGGAATCGCTACATTGTCATAGTGCACCGGGGCATCTTCACCCGGAGTTTCTTCGTGATCTTCCGGTTTGTGGGTGTGCACTTCCGGAATCGCTACATTGTCGTAGGTCAGATCGTAATTATGCTTTTCAGCTGCCTTTTTCTTTAATTTTTTCCAAAACATTTTCGTTGTCCTCCCAATTACAAAATATTGATAAAAAAGGTAATTACAAGGCTGTTGATAAAATCCGCAAATAAACTTCCGATCAGGGGAATCAGGAGATACGCTTTTACGGAAGGTACATAGCGGTCACAGATGGCCTGCATGTTTGCCATGGCGTTTGGTGTGGCACCCATACCAAAACCACAGGTTCCGGCAACCAGTACGGCAGCATCGTAATCCCGTCCCATAATGTTAAACTCGATGAAGTAAGTAAATACACAGATCAGTAAGACCTGTGCGGTCAGCAGGATCACAAGCGGAAGTGCCAGGGCAGCAAGTTCCCAGAGTTTTAAGGTGATCATTGCCATACCCAAAAAGAGGGAAAGACAAATACCACCGAGGTCGTTGATCTCACCCATGTGGATCGTTGCTTTGCCAGAGTATTCGGCAATGTTGCGGATCAATGCGGCTGCCAGCATGGCACCGATGTAAACCGGAAAGGTAAGCCCGGTTTTGGTCAGAAAATAGGAAAAAATTGTTCCCAGACCGATCGCAAGGATTAACTGAAATACGGCAGAGGGATACATGTTTGTATGGCGCTCATGTTTCTTTTCGTCCTCAACCAGCAGACTGTCATCTTCCGTGACTGCCGTGGACAGCAGGTTCTGTTTTTCAATCAGGCGTCTGCCGAGCGGACCGCCGACCAGACTGCCGGTAATCAGACCAAAGGTGGCAGCAGCAGTACAGATCGTGGTGGCTCCCTGAATATTAAAGTCTTCTAAGACAGGACCGAATGCTCCGGCTGTACCATGACCGCCGACCATTGGGATGGAGCCGGTACACATACCAATCAGCGGATTTAAGTGCAGGACATGGGACAATCCCACAGCAAGAAGGTTCTGACATATAATCAGTGCAACGACAAGACCGAGGAAAACTGCCATGGCTGTGCCTCCGCTTTTTAACACTTTTAAGTTGGCCTGAAAACCGACCGAGGTAAAGAAAAATACCATGCATACTTCCCGGAGTGTGTCGTCAAAAGAAAATTTCGCAATTCCGGTAACATAACAAAGACAGGTCAAAATTGCAAACAAAAGACCGCCAATGACGGGTGCCGGAATACAGAATTTTTCCAGAAACCCAATGCGGTGTCTTAAAAAGCTGCCAAACAAGAGTACCAGTACAGCGACTGCCAGCGTCTGGTACATATTCAAATGTATTTCCATAGTTGTCCTTCTTTCATATGTTATTTTGTATTAACGCTGATTCCCTGCCCGGCATAATAAGCAGCAGCACCCGGATGGAAGGGAATGGTTACACCGGAGGATGCATCTGTCTCATCAAAAGCAGCGTCTAAAGATGTGGCATAGGCCAGATCCTGTGCGTGGGAAAACAGAATTTCTGTAAGCTTTTCCACGGTTTTTTCGGAAAGGGCATCGGAGGCAAGCAGTACGGCTTTGACTCCAATGGTTGTCACGTCTTCGTCCTGTCCACTGTAAGTGTTTGCAGGAATGACATATTTGCTGTATTCCTTTGTGGTTGCAAGCAGTTTTTCCAGACAGGTATCGTCGATGGAAAGGAGCCGCAGATCACATTCCTTTGCCAGTTCTTCAATGACTGCGGTGCGGATGCCGGCGGTGCAGAATAAGGCATCAATTTCACCGGAGGCAAGTTTTCCGGCGGCATCTGCATAATCCAGATTCACCATGTGCACCAGTTTCGAAGTCAGACCACTCAGTTTTAAAATTTCGGTAGCGTTTTGTTCGGTTCCGGATTCGCTGGCACCGATGCTGACGGTTTTTCCCTGCAGATCATTTAATGTCCGGATATCAGAATCTGCCCGGACGACGATCTGGCAGGCTTCGGTATAAAGTCCTGCAATGGCACGGTATCCCTGTTGTCTGTTATCAGAAAAACTGCCGGTTCCTTCATGGGCTGCCCGGACCAGATCCGCCTGTGCGATCCCAAGATCAATGTAATTTCCGGACAAAAGCCGTAGATTTGCCGCAGATCCGGCGGTGTTTTTAACTTCAAATTTCAGGTCGGAGGATTCTTTGGATGCCAGACCGGCATAAGCATTTGCAACGGTATAATACATCCCACCGATGTCGGCTGCACCGAAACGGATGGTCTTTGTCTGGTAGCTGCATCCGGTAAGGAGCAGGGCAAGACAAAGAAACAGTCCTATTTTTTGTTTCATAGCTATAAGTCCTTTCTTAAGTTGTTATGCAATAAACATTGCCGTAAAATGTATTTTACACGAAAAGAGTGAAAAAGAAAATATAAAATTCCGCAAGGTGATTGTATCCTAAAATGAAATTTTCCTGAAAGTTAAAATTTTGGTTGACAGACACACTGTAGTGTATTAAACTGTTAATAAATTAAAGAGAAATAAAATCATTGAGCGAAGGTAAGTACAGCAGATGATTCCTTTCAGAGAGCCGGCGGTAGGTGTGAGCCGGCAGGATAGTTTGTCATGGAATGGATTCGTTAGATGCAAGGTGAAAGCGTAAGGCGAGTAGTTGAGCCGTTTCCCCACGTTACAGGGGCATGGATATCGAGACAAAGAGATTTTGTTTTCTGTATCACAAGAGGTTGCGTAATTGGTGGCAGTTATTTCCGGTTGGGGGATGGCTGCCTTTGTTATGTTTCAGTTACGGAGCGAAGAAGGGTGGCACCACGAGGATAATCGTCCCTGATCCGGCAGCAGTCGGACCAGGGACGTTTTTTATTTGGAAAAAGGAGCAGTAATATGAAGCGGAGATTACGGGTATACAAAAAGACAGTCAGCATTGTAAATGAAACAGCGATCGGCATGTATGAGAGTCTGGTAGGAAACAAAAAAGGATTTCTTCTGGAAAGTTATGATAAAAATTATGACAGATATACGTTTTTTGGAAAAGAACCGGAAGAGATCATTACTTCCCGCGGGGATGCACTCGTGATCCGGCGGAACAACGGGACGGAAGAAATCCGGCAGGGAAATCCGCTCGAACGTCTGAAAGAATATTACAGCGAGTTTGATATCGTAAAAGAAAACGAAGAGCTGTCTTTTTCCGGAGGACTGGTCGGAAATCTGGGATATGATTTTGTCCGCTATGCGGAAGTACTGCCGGATAACAATCCAGACGAGATTGGAATCGAGACCATCCAGATGATGCTCATGACAAAATTTATCCTGGTGGATCATGTGGCAGAGACACTGACCGCAGTGATTCTTGGAGAAGATTCGGAAGACGGAAAAAAGAAAGCATTAGCAGAAGCAGCAGAACTGATTGAGGAGGCAAGAAAAAATGCCGGACAGATACCGGACAGAAATTTTACACATGATGGTGTGATTGTCAACCAGTCCGATACCTTAGAACAGTATTGCGAAAAAGTCGAAAAAATCAAACAGTACATCCGGGAGGGACATATTTTTCAGACCGTGCTTTCCCAGAGATGGACGATTGAGACAAAACAGACCGGATTTGAGCTGTATAAAGAACTCCGGGAACTGAATCCATCCCCGTATCTGTATTATTTCAATTATGGAGAGTTTGAAGTGATCGGAAGTTCCCCGGAAATGATTGTAAAGCAGCAGGGAAGCAGGGTGTATACCTGTCCGATCGCCGGAACCCGGCGCAGGGGTGTGGATGCCGAGGAGGATGCATTGCTTCGGGATGAATTGCTCCGGGATGAAAAGGAACGCGCCGAACATGTTATGCTGGTGGATCTTGCGAGAAATGACATGGGAAGGATCTCAGAATTTGGAACCGTCAAGGTGACACAGTTTATGGAAGTGCAGAATTATTCCCATGTAATGCACATCGTATCTATGGTGGAAGGAAAGAAAAAAGGAGAATTTCATCCGCTGGATCTGGTTTCTTCGTTCCTTCCGGCAGGAACGCTTTCTGGAGCACCGAAGATCCGCGCGATGGAGATTATCGATGAACTTGAGAGTGTGCGCAGAGGACTCTACGGAGGCGCAACCGGATACATTGATTTCTCCGGTGATATGGATTTCTGTATTACGATCCGGACAATGATCAAAAAGAAAAACCGTGTATATTTGCAGGCTGGAGCGGGAATAGTTGCAGATTCCGTTCCGGAAAATGAGTATCAGGAGTGCTGCAATAAAGTAATGGCACTGGCCAAGACGCTTATAGAGGAGGAAAATTTATGATTTTGCTGATTGATAACTATGATTCTTTTACTTATAACCTGTATCAGTATATCGGAATTTTTAACTCCGATATCAAAGTTGTCCGAAACGACAAGATTACCATTGAAGAAATTAAGGCGATGGACCCGGAGCGGATCGTACTTTCACCCGGACCAAAGAATCCGAAGGAAGCAGGCATCTGCATGGATGTTGTCAAAGAATTTACAGAAGAAAAACCGATCCTTGGCATCTGTCTGGGGCATCAGTGCATCGGTGAGGCACTGGGAGGAACCGTTTCCTATGCCAAGGCATTGTTCCATGGAAAGCAGTCGTTGATTGAACATGATGGAAGCAGTGTATTTACCGGGATCAATTCTCCGATCCGTGTGGCAAGATACCATTCCCTGGCAGTGCAGGAAAAGGATCTGCCGGATTGTCTGCGGGTGCTGGCGCGGACCGATGACGGAGAGATTATGGCAATGCACCATAAGAAATATCCGGTTGTGGGATTACAGTTCCATCCGGAATCCATTTATACCGAGCACGGCAAACGCATCATCGAAAATTTTGTAAATGGAACGTGTTAGATTATCGCAATTTATATTAGGAGAAAAAATATGATACTGGATGAAATTGTAGAAGATAAGAAAAAACGGCTTCCCGGGCACATGGCACGTATTCCGGAAACAGAAATGCGTCGCATGGCAGAGGAAACAAAGACGAGGGAGGCAGACTGTTTTTATAATCATTTAAAGAAACCGGGACTTTCGATTATCGGAGAATTTAAGAAAGCTTCCCCGAGTCTCGGAACGATTACCAGCAAGATTGATCTGATGGAGCGCATCAGTGAGTACAATGCATCGGTGGATGCCATTTCGTGTCTGACAGAGGAAGATCATTTTCACGGAAATGTTGCGTATTTAAAAGAAATCCGGGCAAAATCCAGCCTTCCGATTTTGCGGAAAGATTTCATGATCTGTGAGTATCAGTTTTATGAGGCAAAAGTGATCGGTGCAGATGCGGTACTTCTGATTACAGCGATTCTCGATGATGCACAGATGCATGATTTTTATCAGCTGGCAGGAGAACTTGAACTTGATGTGCTGGTTGAGACACATGATGAGGCAGAGGTGGAACGGGCGATGAAGATCAACCCGAGAATCATCGGGGTCAATAACCGTAATCTTAAGGATTTTACGATCTCTTTGGAACATACCAGACGGCTTCGCCCTTATGTGCCGGAAGATAAAGTATTTGTGGCAGAAAGCGGGATTACGGGAGATGAGGACGTGCGGTTCCTGCGAGACTGTGGGGTGGATGCCTTTTTGATCGGGCGTGCGTTTATGGAATCGGAAAATCCGAAAGCACTTGCACAAAAATGGAAGGAGCTGTATCAGGCATGAGACCAGAAGTAAAGATCTGTGGACTGAAAAAGCCTGCAGATGCGCAGTATGTAAATGATGCAGGGGCCGATTACGCAGGATTTGTTTTTTATGAGAAAAGCAGGCGGAATTTAAGCCGGCAACAGGCAGAAGAAATCATGAAAAAAATCAGTCCACGGATAAAAAAGGTTGCCGTAACCGTTTCCCCGGATGCGGCACAGATAAAGACACTGCAGCAGATGAAATTTGACATCATCCAGATGCACGGAAAGCTGTCAGAGGATGCCATAACGGCAGCAGAACTTCCTGTCTGGTATGCCATAAACCTCTCAGATCCGGAAGAGTTTGAGGCAAAAACAAAGAGCTTTTTTGAACTGCCGGAAGAACTGCAACAGAAAATAACAGCGATTGTCGTGGATGGTGCAGGCTATGGCGGCGGACAGCGTTTTGACTGGCAGAAGCAACTTCACATGGACCGGCAGGCGGGGATTTTCGCCGGAAGAAAATTTGTCCTGGCAGGAGGGTTACATGCCGGAAATGTTGCCGAAGGAATCCGGTTGTTTGACCCGGATATCGTGGATGTAAGTTCCGGAGTGGAAGAAAAAGATCAAAAAGAAGAAGCATTGATAAAACAATTTGTAACATGTGTCAAAGAGGAAGCAGAAGAAAGGAAAGAAAGATGAATAAGAAAGCATATTATGGACAGTTTGGCGGACAGTATGTGGCAGAGTCGCTGATGAATACCTTACAGGAACTGGATCAGGCATATGAGGAGGCCATTCATGATCCGGAGTTTATGAAGCAGTATCATTATTATCTGAAACAGTATGTCGGCAGAGAGACACCGCTTTACTATGCAGAGCGTCTGTCTGCAAAATACGGTACAAAAATTTACTTAAAGCGTGAAGATTTAAACCATACCGGTGCCCACAAGATCAACAATGTGATCGGTCAGATCCTTCTGGCAAAGCGTATGGGAAAGACAAAGGTAATCGCGGAGACCGGTGCAGGACAGCATGGTGTAGCTACTGCAACGGGAGCAGCACTGTTTGATATGGAATGTACGGTGTACATGGGAAAAGAAGATATCCAGAGACAGAAACTGAATGTGATGCGTATGGAGATGCTTGGTGCAAAAGTGGTATCCGTGGAATCCGGAAGCAATACCTTAAAAGACGCGACAAACGAAGCCATCCGTACCTGGGCCAAAACAGCGGAGGATACGTTCTATATTATCGGATCTGCGGTAGGACCGTATCCGTATCCGAAGATGGTGAAAGAGTTTCAGAGTGTGATCAGCCGGGAGGCAAAGCGTCAGCACATGGAAGCAGAAGGAAAGAATCCGGATGTGGTTATGGCATGTGTGGGCGGCGGTTCCAATTCCATCGGAATGTTTGCCGATTTTATTGATGAGCCGGAGGTGGAACTGATCGGTGTAGAAGCAGCGGGCCTTGGAATTGAGACCGGAAAACATGCCAGCGCCATGGCTTTGGGAGAGCCCGGAGTATTGCATGGCATGCGTTCGTATCTGTTGCAGGATACCGATGGAAATATCCAGCTGGCACACTCTATTTCCGCCGGACTGGATTATCCGGGAGTCGGACCGGAGCATGCATATCTGCGGGATACCGGACGTGCAAAATATGTGGCAATTACGGATGTGGAGGCAATGGATGCGCTGATGGAACTGTGTAAGTTAGAGGGAATTATTCCGGCAATTGAGAGTGCACATGCCGTTGCCTATGCATTTAAAAAGGCAAAAGAAATGACTATGGATCAGAGCATGGTTATCTGTCTGTCCGGTCGCGGAGATAAAGATGTAAACACCATTGCGGATTATCTTGACGGAAAAGGATATCTGAATTAAGGAGGGCATAACAGGGATGAATCGAATTGAGACAGCGCTTCAGGCGTTACAGGAAAAGAAAGAAAAGGCATTTATTACTTATATCACAGCAGGTCTGCCGGATTATGATAAGACAAAGGCGATCATCAAGGCACAGGAAGCGGCAGGAACGGACATTATTGAACTTGGAATTCCGTTTTCCGATCCGGTGGCAGACGGTCCGGTCATTCAGGCGGCTTCCTATGAGGCAATTCTCGGCGGGGCAAATCTGGAGAAGACATTTATCTGTATGAAAGAGATGCGGGACGATGGTGTGCAGATCCCGATTGTATTTATGATGTATTACAACACGGTACTGCATTATGGCGTGGAAAAATTTGTAAAAGAGTGCAATGCCTGCGGGGTGGATGGACTGATCATTCCGGATCTGCCGCTGGAAGAGCAGGAAGAACTCCAGACACAGTTACAGAAAGAGGATGGAACCATTCTGATCCAGCTGGTTTCCCCGGTATCCAAAGACCGTGTGCCAAAAATCCTTAAAGATGCACGGGGATTTGTCTACTGTGTGTCTTCCATGGGAGTTACCGGACAGGAAGCAACCTTCCACCGTCAGATTTTAGAATACCTGACAGCGGTAAAGAAAGAGGCAAAAATTCCGGTTATGATGGGATTTGGTATTCGCACGGCGGAGGATGTACGTCCGATGAAAGAGATTATTGACGGAGCCATTGTAGGCTCTCATTTTATCACACTGATGCGGAAGCACGATTTTGATCCGCAGGCTGCAGCAGACTATTGCAGCACATTCAAAAAAGAGTTAAATGAAATGTAACGGAAAAGCGAATAAAACAAGGAGGATATCATAGATGAAAGAGATTCTGGCCAAACTGGTAGAGGGAAAAGATCTGACAAAAGAGGAAGCGATGAAAGCACAGGAGCTGATTCTGACCGGACAGGCAACAGAGGCGCAGATTGCATGTTTTCTGACAGCACTCCGCATGAAAGGGGAAACGCTGGATGAGATTACGGGACTGGCAGCCGTATTGCGCAACAAGGCAAATACGATCAGTCCGAAGGCAGAGGATTATGTAGATTTTGTCGGTACCGGCGGAGACTGTACCTATTCGTTTAATATTTCCACAACATCAGCGTTCGTTGTGGCAGCAGCAGGGCTTCCGGTGGCAAAACATGGCAATCGTTCCATTTCTTCTAAAAGTGGTGCCGGAGATGTGTTAGAAGCACTTGGCGTAAATATTTCCGCAGATCCGGCTGTGGTAGAAAAGTGTGTGGAGACGGTCGGGATCGGATTTATGTTTGCACCGCATTTTAATCCTGCCATGAAGTATGTGGGACCGGTCAGAAAACAGCTGGGCATCCGCACGGTGTTTAATATTTTAGGACCGCTTTCGAATCCATCCCGTGCCAGGGCAATGCTTGTAGGGGTGTATTCCCCGGCACTTACGGAAGTGATTGCGGGAACCATGATGAACCTCGGGGTAGAACGGGGAATGGTTGTCAGCGGAGAGGATAACATGGATGAGATCACACTGACCGGTGAGACCACGGTATCTGAAATTAAGGACGGAAAAGTAACCACCTATACAATCATACCGGAACAGTTTGGATTAAAGCGGTGTGAAATCGCAAAACTGCAGGGTGGGGAAGGAGCCGTAAACGCACAGATCACCAGAGATATTCTTTCCGGAAAGGAACAGGGACCAAAGAGGGAGATTGTGCTTTTGAATGCAGGAGCCGCTTTGTATATTGGGAAAAAGGCAGACAGTATTGCAGATGGCATTGCACTTGCAGCAAAGACGATCGATTCGGGAGCAGCAGTCAGAACCCTTGAGGCAATGGTACAGGCAACAAACGCATAAGGGTTTGCCTGATACGGAAAACAAAAAAAGAGGCATTTCATGGCATAAAACATGGAATGCCTCTTTTCTTCGTCTTATTTCACAAAATATTGAAAAAAACTTAGTGATTTTTCCAATTTACAGATACATAAAATTAAAATATAATGAATTACGAAAAAATGCGAAAATAATATATTTCAGGGAGGAGAGAGGGAATGCAGCAAAGGATTCCATATGATGGAAATGATCTGGGTGCTGTGTACACAAAGAAATATACAGCGTTCCGGCTCTGGGCTCCGACTGCGGATGCAGTAACACTGTGTCTGTATCGGGAAGGAGACGGGGACTGCCTGTCGGATACACTTCCGATGAAACGGGATGTACAGGGAACCTGGACGATTCGGGTAGACGGAGATTTGTGGCATGTTTATTATACATACCGTCTGGAGAGAAGCGGCAAGACCGTGGAGTCACAGGATCCATATTCGGTAGCTGTCGGTGTGAACGGGCAGCGGAGTATGGTGCTGGACCTAAAAGAAACCGATCCGGAGAATTTTAAGGAAGATCATGGACCGGTTTTTTCAAACCGTACGGATCTGGTGATCTGTGAGATTTCTGTTCTGGACAGTACCGCGGATGGCTCTTCCGGGGTAAAATATCCGGGAAAGTATCTGGGACTGGCAGAAAAGGGAACCAAAAACAAAGAGGGAGAAGCTACCGGGCTGGATTATCTGAAATCGCTCGGTATTACGCATGTGCAGATCATGCCAATGTATGATTTTGCAAGTATTGATGAGGCGGCACCAAAGAAGCGGGAGTATAACTGGGGATACGATCCGCTGAATTATAACGTACCGGAGGGATCTTTTTCAACAGATCCGTTCCATGGGGAGGTGCGTATCCGGGAAATGAAAGAAATGATTGCGGCTTTTCACAGGGAGGGCATCGGAGTGATCATGGATGTGGTGTACAATCACACCTATGATCTGGACAGCTGTCTGCAGAAATGTGAGCCGGATTATTATTACCGGATGAACGGAACCAGATATTCCAATGCATCTGCCTGTGGCAATGAAATTGCTTCGGAGCAGCCGATGATGCGCAAATACATCGTAGAATCTGTCTGTTACTGGGCAAGGGAATATCATGTGGATGGGTTCCGGTTTGATCTGATGGGGGTTCTTGATATTGATACCATGAATGAGATCAGCCGCAGGTTAAAAGAAATCAATCCATATATCATTCTGTATGGAGAGGGCTGGACAGGCGGTACTTCAACCATGCCGGAATTTAGGCGTGCCATGAAGAGAAACGCGCGTATGCTGGACGGCATCGGAATGTTTTCGGATGATATCCGGGACATGGTGCGCGGACATGTGTTTTATAACAAAGACTGCGGCTATGTCAGCGGAAAGGAAAAAATGAAAGTTGCGGTGCGTTACTGTGCAACAGGAGGTGTGTGGCATCCACAGGTAGATTATGCGGCTTATACCTATGCAGCCGGCGGCACATGGACGGATACACCGGAGAAAGTGATCAATTATGTTTCCTGTCACGACAATCTGACCTTGTGGGATAAACTGCAGATTTCCAGACCGGATTGTGATGCAGGCGAACGCCTTGCAATGAACCGTCTGGCGGCTGCGATGGTATTTACCGCACAGGGAGTTCCGTTTTTCCTGGGGGGAGAAGAGTTTGCACGAACCAAACCAGCTGGAAAAAATGGTGAGATATCCGAGAACAGTTATAATCTGCCGTATGAAACAAATGTACTGCGCTATGACTGGAGCGATGGACAAAAAGGGCTGCAGCAGTATTACAGGGGACTGATTGCTTTCCGGAAAGCACATAAAGGATTGCGTATGACAGACGCAGAGGAGATCCGCCAGAATATTCTGTTTATGGAAATGACATCCGAACAGACCATCGCGTTTACAATCCGCCAGCCGGAAGAGACACTTCTGGTGGCATACAATGCATCCGGCAGAAAAGAAACACTCCTGCTGCCGGATGACAGGACATGGACGTTATATATTGATGACCTGCATGCAGGAACCCGGCCAATCGGTTCGGTTCATTCGAACATGGAATTGCCGGCGATTGGCTGTGTGGTTCTTGGGATTAATGAGTTGTCTTGTTGATGTAACTGGTTTTGTATTTGGAGTACACAATCTTCTGGCTCCGGTACAGACCAAAGTATCCGGAGAGCATATAGCTGAAAGCGACAGCCAGAAGAAAATATGGCATGCCGTCATAACCGAACAATTCAAAACTGATTAACAGTGAAGTGATCGGACAGTTTGTGACACCACAGAATACGGCAGTCATGCCGACAGCCGTACAAAGTGTCGGGGATATGCCGGTCAGCGTTCCAAACAGGCAGCCAAAGGCCGCGCCGGTGAAAAAGGAAGGAACAATTTCTCCGCCTTTGTAACCGGCACCAAGAGTCAGTGCGGTAAAGATCATCTTTAAGAGGAAGGCTTCCGGACGGACCGTTCCATCAATGCACATCTGGATGATGCCGATACCGGTACCGTTGTAATTCTGGTTGCCGACAAGCATCGTCAGAATGACAACAATACATCCACCGGCAAAGATGCGGATGTAGGGATTCTGGAACAGTTTGCGGTAAATTTCTTCACTTTTGTGCAGAAGAACACAAAAAACAATACTTACCAGTGCGCAGAGCACGGCAAGGATGGAAATCTGCACGGCAGGAAGAATGCCAAAGTCCGGGATGTGCTCGATGGAAAACCATTGGTTGGAAACACCAAACAGGTAAGCAACTCCGTGTGCGACAAGAGAACTGATCACACATGGAACAAGGGCGGTATAGTACATGACGCCGACACTTACAATTTCCATTGGAAGGATGGCAGCAGCCATCGGGGTACCAAAGAGAGCGGAAAACGCAGCACTCATGCCGCACATGATCATGACATGTTTATCTTTATCGTCAAAACGGAAGAATTTTCCGATTGCGTTTCCGATACTGCCACCCATCTGCAGGGCGGCACCTTCACGGCCGGCAGATCCGCCAAACAGGTGCGTGATCAGTGTGGAAATAAAGATCAAAGGAGCCATGCGCAGGGGCAGCTCGTCATCCGAGTGGATGGCAGAGATGACCAGATTGGTCCCGGTATCTTTTTCGTCCCGCAGCAGATGGTAAGCACCGACAATGATCAGTCCCCCGACAGGGAGCAGATATAAAAGCCACGGATTCTGTCCACGCAGTACGGTGACAAATGTCAGGCAAAAGTAAAATGCTGTGCCGCACAGCCCGACGATACCGCCGACAAGAATTGCAAAAATTACCCATTTGACAGATACCAGTGCACGGTGTGCATTGTGTTTGATTTTATGTTTTATGACATCGTTCATAATTCTTCACCTCGTAATCCCTTTCTTTCATACTAGCATTGAAAAATGCTTTTTACAAGGGGACAAAAAGGTGGTATGATATAATTATAGATTATAGATTGGATCTTAGGAGGAATCACTTATGAGAACAAGTGGCGTACTTATGCCGATATCTTCCCTGCCATCACCGTATGGCATTGGAACTATGGGAAAATCAGCCAGAAAATTTGTAGACTTTCTGGTAAAAGGAGGTCAGACTTACTGGCAGATTCTGCCGATCTGTCCGACCAGTTACGGAGATTCACCGTATCAGTCGTTTTCCAGTTTTGCGGGAAATCCGTACTTTATCGATCTGGACATTCTCTGCAAGGAAAATTTATTAAAGGAAAAGGAATGTGAGTCATTTGACTGGGGCACAAGCGAGGAATACATTGATTATGGAACCATGTATGTATCACGCTATGCATTGCTGCATAAAGCATATGCCCGTTTTGTAAAAAATATGCCGGAAGATTTTTCGTCATTTTGTGAGGCGGAAAAAGACTGGCTGGAAGATTATACGCTGTTTATGGCATTAAAAGATGCAAATGACGGAAAAGCATGGGCTCAGTGGGATGAGAAACTTCGTGTGCGTGACGCAGCGGCATTGGATGAGGCAAGAAAAAAGTACGCAGAAGATATTGAGTTTTATAAGATGCTTCAGTATCTGTTCTTTAAACAGTGGAGAGAGTTAAAGGCATATGCCAATGAAAACGGAATCGAGATTATCGGAGATGTGCCGATCTATGTGGCCGGAGACAGTGCGGATGTATGGGCAAATCCGAAACAGTTTTATCTGGATGAAGATTTAAATCCGATTGAAGTGGCAGGATGTCCTCCGGACGGATTTTCGGCAGATGGACAGCTCTGGGGCAATCCGCTGTTCCGCTGGGATGAAATGAAAAAAGATAACTATGCATGGTGGACCAAACGAATCAAAGCGATGAGCGAGCTGTATGATATTATCCGCATCGATCATTTCCGCGGATTTGATTCTTATTATGCAATCCCGGCAAAAGATAAGACTGCAAAGAACGGAAAATGGAAACAGGGTCCGGGAATGGATCTGTTTAACCAGCTGGAGAAGAAACTTGGCAAGCTTCCGATCATTGTGGAAGATCTTGGATTTTTGACAGATTCCGTCCGCAAACTTTTAAAGGATTCCGGATTCCCGGGCATGAAAGTCATCCAGTTTGCGTTTGACAGCCGTGAGGGAAGTGATTATCTGCCACACACCTATACCAGTCACTGTGTTGTGTATACAGGAACACATGATAATGATACCGTGATGGGATGGATGAAGACGGCACCGAAAGCATCTGTCAAGTTCGCAACCGAGTACCTGAATCTGACCGAGGAGGAAGGATATAACTGGGGTATGATGCGTGCCGCATGGTCATCCGTTGCAGATATGGCGATTGTTCCGATGCAGGATCTGATCGGACTCGGCTCCGAAGCCCGTATCAACATTCCTTCCACACTTGGAGAAAACTGGAAGTGGCGTGCCCTGGAGGGACAGATTACCAAGGATCTGGCAAAGAAACTCTATAAATACATGCAGATGTATGGACGCATCAGTGAAAAAGTGCTTGCTGAGCAGGCAAAGAAAGCAGCAGAGAAAGAAGCTGCAAAGAAGAAGACTTCCGACAAAAAGAAGTCATCTGAGAAATAAATATACAACAGAGTATTTCTGTGAATAAGAATTCTCCCCTTTGCATATAGATTAGATAGATTAATCGAATATGCAAAGAAGGGAGATTTTTTTATGGAGTTTGATTTATATAAAGATATCCAGAAAAGAACGAACGGCGAAATCTACATTGGTGTCGTAGGACCGGTCCGCACCGGAAAGTCAACGTTCATTAAGCGGTTTATGGATCTGTTTGTACTTCCGTACATCGAAGATGAGGAAGAAAAAAAACGGACGCTCGATGAACTGCCTCAGTCAGCCGCCGGGAAAACGATCATGACGACAGAACCGAAATTTATTCCGCAGGAGGCAGCAGAGATCACACTTGCAGATGAGAGCAGTGTCAGTGTGCGTCTGATTGACTGTGTCGGGTTTATGGTAGAGGGAGCAAATGGTCATCTGGAGGGGGACGGATACCGCATGGTACATACGCCGTGGTTCGAGGAGGAAATTCCTTTTTCGGATGCAGCGAGAATTGGAACAGAAAAAGTAATCAAAGACCATGCAACCATTGGTATTGTGGTGACAACGGATGGCAGTATCGGGGAACTTCCGCGGGAAAATTATGTGGAGGCAGAACAAACCGCGGTGGAAAAGCTTAAAGAGATTGGAAAACCGTATGTGATTGTTTTAAATTCCGTGCGCCCATACAGCAGTGAGACACTTGCACTGAAAGAAAGCTTAGAGCAGGAATATCAGGCGGTAGTGGTTCCGGTCAACTGTCAGCAGATGCACCGGGAGGATCTGGTCACAGTTATGAAGGCGATTCTGTTTGAATTTCCGGTTACCCGTGTGGACTTTGCAATTCCAAAGTGGACGGAAATGCTTCCAATGGAACATAAATTAAAGGCAGCCATGATTCAGACGGCTTCCAGACTGATGGATGGAATCGGCCGCGTGCGGGATGCAGCGGCTGTGCTTGCCGGGCAGGAATGGGTAAAAAGTGCAAATGAGCAGATGGCAGAGGAGGTCTTTCGTGACATCCAGCTACAGACGGCAGATCTTTCCAACGGAACCGTGACGATCCGTATGGAGACAACGGAACAGTGCTATTTCTCCTACATCAGTGAGATGACGGGAATGCAGATCGAAGGGGAATATCAGATGATTTCCATGCTGCGTTCCCTCTCCCGGATGAAAAAAGAATACGAGCGTGTGGAAGATGCCATGGCAGCTGTGGAACAGAAGGGGTATGGAGTGGTCATGCCGGGGCTTTCGGATATCCGGATGGAAGATCCGGTGCTGATCCAGCATGCCGGAAAATATGGCGTGAAAATGCGGGCAATTTCCCCGTCCATTCATATGATCAAGGCAGACATTGAGACCGAAATAGCACCGATTGTCGGCAGTGAGGAACAGGCAAATGATCTGATTGCATATATCCGCGAGGGGGAGGAGAGCAAGGAAGGAATCTGGACCACAAATATTTTCGGAAAATCGGTCGGGGAACTGATGGAAGACGGCATCCGCAGCAAGATCCTGCAGATGGATGATGAGTGCCAGCTGAAACTGCAGGATACTATGCAGAAAATTGTCAATGACAGCAATGGGGGAATGATCTGCATCATTATTTAAGAGAAATAAAAAAAGTATGAATTTCAGTTGCTCTTGTTTTATTTTATTTTTGATTCTGTTATACTATTAGTTAATGAAATTGTGTATGTAATTGCGAAAAATAAGGAGAACAAATGAGCAACGAATATGAAACTCTCATGCGCTGTGTGCGCAGCGTGAGGACGAAAACAGATTTTGTGCCGAAAGTAGCACTGGTACTGGGGTCGGGTCTGGGTGATTATGCATCGCAGCTTCGCGTGGAGGCCGCGGTGGATTATCATGAGATCGAGGGATTTCCGGTATCTACGGTGCCGGGCCATACCGGGCGCTTTGTGTTTGGTTATGTCGGGGATGTGCCGGTTGTGTGCATGCAGGGACGAGTGCATTATTATGAAGGATATTCCATGACGGAGGTGGTACGGCCGATCCGGCTGATGAAACTTCTGGGGGCAGAAGTTCTGTTTTTGACAAATGCAGCGGGCGGAATCCAGCTGGGCATGAAGGCGGGGGATCTGATGCTTCTTACCGGGCAGATTGCAAGTTTTGTTCCGTCGCCGCTCATTGGAGAAAATATAGAGGAACTGGGACCGCGGTTTCCGGATATGAGCCGGATTTATGATTATGATTTACAGAAAATCGCAAAAAAATGTGCGGCAGAGACCGGGGCGGATTTAAAAGAGGGAACGTATCTGCAGTTTACCGGGCCGGCCTATGAATCTCCACAGGAGGTGGCAATGGCGCGTACACTCGGAGCAGATGCCGTAGGAATGAGTACGGCATGTGAGGCTGTGGCGGCGAATCATATGGGGATGCGGATTGTGGGAATTTCCTGTATCTCGAATCTGGCATGCGGCATTTCGCCACAGCCATTGTCACATAAGGAGGTGCAGGAAGCAGCCGATGCGGTGGCTCCGGTATTTCAAAAGCTTGTAACACAGATGATAAAGGAGATTGGAACAACATGCAGGTAATTTTTATACATCACAGCTGTTTTCTGGTGGAAGTGGATGATCTGGTATTGATTTTTGATTATTTTGGCGGGGACCGGGTGAATGGTTTCCACTTTACGGGAAAGATTCCGGATTACGCACCGGATACAAAAATCTATATGTTTGCCAGCCACAAACATCAGGATCATTTTGACATGGATATTCTGCGCTGGAGTGAAAAATATACCAATGTACATTATATTTTATCCAAGGATATCCGCATCAGTCCGCATTTTCTGCAAAAGCATGGAATTGACCCTGGGGTGCGGAAAAAAGTGACGTTTGTCTCCGCAAACAACCATTATGAAGTGGATGATCTAAAGATCCAGACCCTTTTGTCTACCGATGCAGGAGTGGCATTTTATGTGAATGTGCGTGGGGTGAGTATCTTCCATGCAGGAGATTTAAACGACTGGAAGATGGAACATGTGGGAGAACTTATAAACGGCAAACAGGAACGCACTTTCCGGCACGAGATCCGTAAGCTTGCGGACAAGCCGGTCAATTTTGCGTTTGTCCCGATGGATCCGCGGCTGGGACCGTATCAGACACTCGGGATTGATTTTGTGCTGAAAAACACCGATGCAGAATTTGTTTTCCCGATGCATATGTGGCAGGATTATTCTGCAATCAGGGAATACAAAAAACACATTACAAATCTTGGAATGGCAGACCGCGTAATTGAAATTGAAAGGGAGAATCAGGTATTTCCGTTCGGGGAACTCTAACTCTTGAATTTACAGAAAAATTCATATATAATAATTAAGTTAATGGGGTAACAACAGAGAGGAGAAAACTATATGACAGATTTTCTTTTATGTATTGGCAGATATGTGGTCGAGATGGCTGCTTTGGCTTTGATCGGCGGATTAGGGGCATTTATTGGTATCAGACTCCGCAGACACAAGGATGCGAAGGCTGACACGACGAAAGAATGATTTTGGAGGAACTGGTAATGAAAAAGAGTTATGGCGTAAATGAGCTGCGCCGGATGTATCTTGACTTCTTCGAGAGCAAGGGACATCTTGTCATGAAGAGCTTTTCATTAGTACCACACAATGACAACAGCTTATTACTCATCAATGCGGGAATGGCACCGCTCAAGCCGTATTTTACAGGACAGGAGATTCCGCCACGCAGACGTGTGACTACATGTCAGAAGTGTGTGCGTACCGGAGATATTGAAAATGTAGGAAAGACTGCGCGTCACCTTACATTTTTTGAGATGCTTGGAAACTTCTCTTTCGGGGATTATTTTAAGCATGAAGCGATTGCCTGGTCATGGGAATTCCTGACAAAGGTACTTGGGCTTGAGGAGGATCGTCTGTATCCGTCCATTTACGGAGAAGATGAGGAAGCGTATGAGATCTGGACCAAAGAGGTAGGTGTTCCGGGAGAAAAAATCACACGTTTTTACCGTGATCCTGAGACTGGGGAATGTGATAATTTCTGGGAGCATGGTGCCGGTCCATGTGGTCCGTGTTCTGAAATTTACTATGATAGAGGCGAAAAATACGGATGCGGAAGTCCGGATTGTAAAGTAGGCTGTGATTGTGACCGTTTCATGGAAGTATGGAACAACGTGTTTACACAGTTTGAAGGGGACGGCAAGGGCGGTTATACCGAGCTTTCCCAGAAAAATATTGATACTGGTATGGGACTTGAGCGTCTGGCAGTTGTTATGCAGGATGTGGATTCCGTATTTGATATTGATACCATGAAAGCGATCCGCGACAAGATTTGTGAGATGTCCGGAAAGAAGTATGAAGTAGATGCCATGGATGACGTATCCATCCGTCTGATTACGGATCATATCCGTTCTTCCACATTTCTTGTATCCGATGGTGTTATGCCAAGCAATGAAGGAAGAGGCTACGTTCTGCGCCGTCTGATCCGTCGTGCGGCACGTCACGGAAAGATGCTTGGAATTGACGGACTGTTTCTTGCAAAATTATCAGAAACTGTCATCAATGAGAGCAAGGATGGATATCCGGAACTGGAAGAGAAGAAAGAATTTATCTTTAAGGTTTTGACACAGGAAGAAGAGAAATTCAATAAGACCATCGATCAGGGACTTGCCATTTTGTCTGACCTGATGGAGGAGATGAAGAAAAACGGCAAAAAGGAACTTTCCGGTGCCGATACATTCAAACTTTACGATACTTACGGATTCCCGGTAGATCTGACCGAAGAAATCCTTGAAGAAAAGGGCTTTTCCTATAATGAGGACGAGTTTAAGGCCTGTATGGAAGAACAGAGGCAGAAAGCTAGAAGTGCCCGTAAAGTGACAAACTACATGGGGGCAGATGCAACGGTTTACGAGCAGATTGATCCTTCCATCACAACAGAATTTGTCGGATACGAGAATCTGACATATGCTTCTAAAGTTACGGTTATGACGACCGAGACCGAGATCGTGGAAGCACTTTCCGATGGGGATGCAGGAACCATTATCGTAGAGAAGACTCCGTTTTATGCCACGATGGGCGGTCAGCAGGGCGATAAGGGACAGATCCGTACGGCGGACGGTGTATTCCAGGTTGAGGATACGGTTAAGCTTCTGGGCGGTAAATACGGACATATCGGGCGTATGGTGTCCGGCATGATCCATACCGGCGAGGAAGTGGAACTGATGGTAGATGCAGACCTTCGCGCAAAGACCTGTGCAAACCATTCGGCAACCCATTTACTGCAGAAAGCACTCCGCGAAGTGCTGGGTACACATGTCGAGCAGGCGGGTTCTTATCAGGACAGTGAGCGTACCAGATTTGATTTCACCCACTTTGCAGCCATGACTCCGGAAGAGTTACAGAAAGTGGAAATCATGGTCAATGAAAAGATCAACGAGGGCATGGAAGTCCGTACCGATATCATGACCGTTGATGAGGCAAAGAAGACCGGGGCAATGGCTCTGTTTGGCGAAAAGTATGGGGAAAAAGTCCGTGTCGTTTCCATGGGAGAGTTCTCCAGGGAGTTCTGTGGCGGTACACATGTAAAGAATACTGCAGAGATCAAGACATTTAAGATTCTTTCAGAGAGCGGTGTTGCAGCCGGTGTGCGCCGTATCGAAGCACTGACTGGTGACAATGTGATTGCATATTACAAAAAGATGGAAGAAGAGTTCCGGGAAGCAGCGAAGGTTGTAAAGTCTACACCTGCAAACCTTAAGGAACGTCTGGAGCATCTGACCGCAGAGATGAAAGATCTGCAGAGCGAGAACGAGGCGTTAAAGAGCAGGGCAGCCAAGGATGCACTTGGTGATGTGATGAATCAGATCGAGGATGTCAAAGGTGTGAAGCTTCTGGCAACCAGCGTATCTGGTGTGGATATGAATGGTCTGCGTGATCTCGGTGACCAGCTGAAGGACAAGATCGGTGAGGGCGTCGTAGTGATCGCATCCGATTGTGACGGAAAGGTAAACCTGATTGCCATGGCAACCGATGCAGCGATGAAGCAGGGGGCACATGCCGGTAATCTGATCAAGGCGATCGCCGGAAACGTCGGCGGTGGCGGTGGCGGACGTCCGAATATGGCACAGGCCGGTGGAAAGAATCCGGCTGGTATTCCGGATGCCATTGCACAGGCGAAGACGGCACTGGAAAACATGTTGAAATAATCTATCACTGATAACGTATAAAAGAATATAATAAAAACACAAAAAACAGGTAAAAATGCGCAATAAAAATGCAATTTTACCTGTTTTTTGCAAATATTTATAGTATAATAACAGTAAATCCACTGTGAAATTTGTGTATATACAACAAAAGGTGGAAACGACATGAAGAAAGGGAGAGACTTTATGAAGAGAAAGAGGTTATTGTCAGCCATGCTGGCAGGAATCTTTGCTGTGTCCATGCTGGGCGGCTGCGCATCGGCGGTACCTCAGGGTGCAACGGAGACCACGCAGGGCAGTGCACAGGAGACGGACAGGACGAGCGGAACGGTAAAACTGAGAGTGTGGGCAGAGGAATCAACGTATGATGCGTTGAATAAGATGATCGACAGTTTCAAAGAAGAGTATAAGGGGCAGGCAACTTTTGATATCACTCTGGAACAGAATGCGGATTCCGATACGCGTGACAATGTGCTTGGAGATGTGCATAACGCAGCTGATGTGTTTATCCTTGCAGATGACCAGGTGGCTTCTATGGCGGCCGGTGGTGCATTGTATCCGGTTCCGAATGCAGACGAAGTGAAAAAAGCAAATGTGGAGGGCGCAATAGACGCTGCCACAGTCGATGATACGCTTTATGCATATCCCATGACTGCAGACAATGGGTATTTTTTGTATTATAACAAAAAGTACCTGAGTGATTCGGATGTCAAAACCCTTGACGGCATTTTAAAAGTAGCAGAAAAAAATCATAAGAAGTTTATGATGGACTGGTCTTCCGGCTGGTATCTGTATTCGTTTTTCGGAAATACAGGACTGGATTTCGGTATCAATGATGACAATGTGACAAACCACTGTGAATGGAATTCCACCGAAGGGGATATCAAAGGCGTGGATATTGCGCAGGCGATGCTTGATATCAGTTCCAGCAGTGGATTTGAAAATGCGGTGAATGAAGATTTTATTAAAGGTGCAAAAAAAGGCAGTGTAATTGCAGGGGTAAGCGGTGTATGGAGTGAGACCGAACTGAAAAAGATCTGGGGAGATGATATTGGCGCAGCCAAGCTTCCGACCTATACCGTGGCAGGAAAACAGGTACAGATGGCTTCCTTTACCGGCTATAAGCTGATGGGAGTCAGTGCTTATTCGGCAAATCCACAGTGGGCAGCAAAACTGGCAGACTGGTTGACCAATGAGCAGAACCAGACTGTCCGGTTTGAGATGAACGGACAGGGACCTTCCAATACAAAGGCAGCGGATTCGGATGCGGTTAAGGCTTCTCCATCCATTCAGGCAGTGATTGCACAGTCGGAATTCGGAAAACTGCAGCGTGTCGGAAACAGTTACTGGGATGCAAGCATGGAATTCGGGAATACGATGGCAGCAGGAAATCCAAACCACATAAAGTTACAGAAACTGATGGATAATCTGGTCGATGGTATTACAAAATCAGTAGCAGGCTAAGAGGTGGGAGCATATGAATCAGAAAAAGAAATTAAGTACCAAACTTATCATTTTAATTCCGGTATTTATACTTGGAATATTCAGTATCATCTCGAATGTGATGTCTGTTTCCAATATCAGGAACGTTAACCGGAGTGCCGTACAGATTTCGGAAGTATCTTTAAAGAATGTTTCGGGTCTGGCAGAAATCCAGAAACAGACGCAGGACATCCATAATCTGGGACTGTCCCATATCATAGCGGTGGATCTGGATTCCATGATCAAGCTGGTGGAAAAAATCCGCAGTCAGGAAGATGCATTGGAGAAAGATCTGGAAAGTTACAAGACATACGTGACACCGGATACCAAAAAAGAATACAATGACATCCAAAAAAATTACGAAGAATTAAAGTATGAATGTGCCAATGTTATGGCATTTTCCGCAGCAGGGAAAAATGAAGATGCCTATGAACTTGCGAATGGAAAAATCAGCAAGTGTGCAGATGCCATTGAGTCGGATATCGAAAGTATCAAGAAAATTGTAAATCAGGATGCAGATGCACAGAGACAGAAACTGACATCTGCATACCATAGTTCAATCGGAACAAGCGTAGTGACGATTCTGATTAGTATTGCAGCACTTTTTTCAGCAATGGTGGCAGTGCTTCGGTGGGTAATCTATCCGCTTACAAATACGAACAGGGAAATAAATGAGATTATTTCTGGAATTGATAACCGGCAGGGTGACCTGACCCGCAGGGTTACCATTACCAACAACAAAGAAGTGGCATCTGTCGGTGGAGGCATCAATGCTTTTATGGCAAAGCTGCAGGAAATTTTCCGGATGATCAGCAGCAATTCCAGGGATCTTGAGGGTGTTGTAAATGAAGTGCGTGAGAGTGTGCAGACTTCCAACGGAAGTGTATCCGATCTGTCCGCACTGACGGAAGAACTTTCTGCAACGATGCAGGATATTTCCGACAATGCTTCACGGATTAATGAAAATACCGAATCGGTTGCCGGTGAAGTCAAGTCAATTGCAGAGAAAACGATTGAAATCAATCAGTATACAAAAGAAATGAAAGAGCATGCAGAGGCAATGGAACATGCTGCACGTGAAAATATGGATACAACGGGTGCGAAAGTAAATGACATTGTTTCCGTGCTGAGTCAGGCAATTGAGGACAGCAACAGTGTCAATCAGGTAGACAATCTGACAAACGACATCTTAAATATTGCAAGCCAGACAAACCTGCTTGCATTAAACGCATCCATTGAGGCTGCCCGTGCCGGGGATGCAGGAAAAGGATTTGCAGTGGTTGCTTCCGAAATCAGTCAGCTGGCAGCCGCCAGTCAGGAAGCGGCTAACAATATCCAGAGCATCAATGCCATTGTTATAACTGCAGTACATAATCTTGCAGACAATGCAAACGGACTGGTAGAGTACATGAATGAAAAAATCCTGCCGGAATTCCAGAAGTTTGTGGAATCCGGTGGGGCATATCATGACAAGGCAACATTTATCGAAAGTGTCATGGCAGATTTTGAGGCAAAGACGGATTCTTTACAGAATTCCATGGATGAGATTGCAAATTCCGTAAATACGATTTCCCATGCGATCGAGGAAGGCGTCAGTGGAGTCGTTTCGGCAGCGGACAGCACACAGGTTCTTGTATCCGATATGGATAAAATTTCCAAGAAGATGGATGAGAACTTTGCGATTGCAGAGGGATTGAAGAAAGAAACTTCCGTGTTTACAAAGCTTTAAGCATGTGGAAGAAAAAAACTATGCAAATTTCGGAAAAACTATTGACAAATCAGGATATTTTGTTAAAATAATCGATAGTGCAATTAAGATTACCTTACAGTTGATGCACAATATCGCAACTGGAGGGAGGTTAGGAAAGAATGTCTAGTGTAATCGTAAAAGAGAATGAGACTTTAGATAGCGCATTACGCCGTTTCAAGAGAAACTGTGCGAAGGCTGGTATTCAGCAGGAGATTCGTAAGAGAGAGCATTACGAGAAGCCAAGCGTAAAGCGTAAGAAGAAATCTGAAGCTGCTAGAAAAAGAAAATACAACTAATGTATTTAACCCCGCGGGACAACTCGCGGGGTGCTTTTTTGCAGAAATGATCAGGATGAGGTGAACCATGAATCAAAATCTGAAAAAAATGATAAGCTATTACAAACCCTACCGGGCAGTTTTTGCGGCAGACATGTTATTTGCGACACTTTCTGCGGCAGTGGCACTGACTATTCCACTGGTTGTGCGGTATGTGACATCGACTCTGATTTATCAGCAGCCCCAGATGATGTTGCGGAAACTTTTTTTGATTGGCATCGGATTGTTTGTGCTTCTGGCATTGGACTGTTACAGCCGGTTTTTTATCGGAAATTATGGACATGTGATGGGGGCAAAGATGGAATATGACATGCGGGCCGAATTGTTTGGGCATCTGCAGAAACTGTCTTTTTCCTTTTATGATGATGCAAAAGTCGGACAGCTGATGAGCCGTGTGACGGCAGATTTATTTGATATTACAGAACTGCTGCACCATGGCCCGGAGAATATTATCCTGTCGGTATTAAAGATAGTGGGAGCGTTTGTGATCCTGCTCAACATTAATGGATGGCTTGCGCTTGCCGCGTTTGCGGTGCTTCCGGTTATGTTTGTATTTGCATTTGCGTTAAATAAGCGGATGCGCCGGGCCTTTCAGCAGAACCGCATTAAAATTGCCGAGATTAATGAACAGATCGAGGATAATCTGTCAGGTATCCGTGTGGTGAAATCGTTTGCCAATGAGGCAATTGAAAACGAAAAATTTCGTCATGGGAATGACGGATTTCTTGCGGCAAAGAAGAACAGTTATCATTACATGGGTAGTTTTCAGGCCGGGGTTGGCGTTTTTACAACACTGATTCAGGTAAATGTCATCCTTGCCGGAGGGGTTCTCATTGCAAAGGGAATGGTCACGGTCAATGATCTGGTTACGTTTTTGCTGTATATTGGGGTATTTACGGATCCAATCCGGACACTGGTGGACTTTACCGAGCAGTTTCAGAATGGCTATACGGGATTTGAACGGTTTCAGGAAATTATGAATATTGAACCGGAAATCCAGGATGCAAACGATGCGGTAGCACTGACCGATGTGAAAGGAACCATTGATTTTGAAAATGTTTCTTTTCAGTACAAAGACAATCAGGAGAAGGTGCTTAACCGGATCAATCTGCATGTGCCTGCAGGGGCATATATGGCACTGGTGGGATCATCCGGTGCCGGAAAGACAACGCTTTGTTCCCTGATTCCGCGATTCTATGATGTAACCGGGGGATGTATCCGTGTGGATGGGAAAGATGTCCGTAAGGTGACGTTAAAGAGCCTGCGTGACCACATCGGAATGGTGCAGCAGGATGTATACCTGTTTGCGGGAACAATTTTTGAAAATATACGATATGGAAAGCCAGATGCGACAAGGGAAGAAGTGATTGCCGCTGCAAAGAATGCCAATGCCCACGAATTTATCATGGCATTTCCCGATGGATATGATACAGATATCGGACAGCGTGGAATCAAACTCTCCGGAGGACAGAAGCAGCGGCTTTCCATAGCCCGTGTCTTTTTGAAAAATCCACCGGTTCTGATCTTTGATGAGGCAACTTCCGCACTGGATAACGAGAGTGAGCGGGTCGTACAGGAATCATTGGAGAAACTGGCAAAGAACCGTACGACATTTGTGATCGCCCACCGTCTGACAACGATCCAGAATGCACAAAAAATTCTGGTTCTGACAGAAGACGGGATTGCGGAATCCGGTTCCCATGAAGAACTGCTGGCACGGGGCGGTGTGTATGAAAAACTTTATCATATGCATTATTAGACCAGCTGTGTCACAACTTGCATTATTATAAAAAAACGAGTAAAATAGAATAGATTTTGAAAAAACAAAAAGGAGTGGATTATCATGACAAAAATAGATATTATCTCCGGATTCTTAGGAGCCGGAAAAACAACTTTTATCAAAAAGATGATAGATGAGGCATTTACCGGGGAAAAGATTGTCCTTATCGAGAATGAATTTGGTGAGGTCGGCATTGACGGTGGTTTTTTAAAGGATGCAGGAATCCAGATTACAGAGATGAATTCCGGATGCATCTGCTGTTCTTTAGTTGGTGATTTCGGAAAGAACTTAAATGAAGTCATCACCAAGTATCATCCGGACCGTATTTTGATTGAGCCATCCGGAGTCGGTAAGCTTTCCGATGTTATGAAGTCCGTGATTGATATTGAAAAAGAGCAGGATGTAAAATTAAACGCACTGGTAACGGTTGTAAACGCGCTTAAGGCGAGCAAGCAGATGAAGGCGTTCGGTGAGTTTTTTAACAATCAGATCGAATATGCAACTACCGTTATTTTAAGCCGCAGCCAGAACGCCACGCCGGAGCAGCTGGAGTTTTGCGTGAATAAGATTCAGGAGCTGAATCCAAAGGCCGCCATTATTACAACCGACTGGGCAAAATTGTCCGGTGAGCAGATCCTTAAGGTCATGGAAGGACAGGATAATCTGGAAATGAAGGCTCTTGCCGAGGCACATCATGCAAAGGAAGAGGCAGAACATGAGCATGAGCACCATCATCATGACCATGACCACGAAGAACATGAGCATCATCATGACCATGACCATGACCACGAAGAACATGAGCATCATCACGATCATGATCATGACCATGACCATGAGCATGATGAAAACTGTACCTGTGGCTGCCATGACCATGAGCACCATCACCATCATCATGCAGATGATGTATTTACCAGCTGGGGCAAGGAGACACCGCACAAATTCGAGCGTGCAAAACTTGAGGAAGTACTTAAGAAGTTTGTCGATTCTGACAATATCCTCCGCTCCAAAGGTATGGTGGAGAGTACCGATGGTACCTGGCTGTACTTTGATATGGTTCCGGGCGAGTATGAGATCCGTGAGGGTGAGCCGGATTACACCGGACGTATCGTGGTAATCGGAACGGAGATTCATGAGGATGAATTACTGAAGACATTTGGTCTTTAAAATGCTGTAAACCCCAATAAAAATGTAAGGAGAGCAATTATGGCACAGGATATTCCGGTATATTTATTTACAGGATTTATGGACAGCGGAAAAACAACTCTCGTAGAAGAAACGCTGTTTGAGAATAACTTCGGTGATGGTTCGAAAGGAATTATCATCATGTGCGAAGACGGCGAGAAAGAATATGACGAAGCAAAACTGGCAACCATCAACTTCAAGCTGGTAACGGTCGAAGAGGAAGAGGATTTTACGCCTGCAAAACTGCAGGAAATCCAGGACACCTATCAGCCGGAACAAATTTTTATCGAGTACAACGGCACCTGGGGGATGGACAAGCTGCTTGAGGCAAAAATGCCGGAGGGCTGGGTGATTGTACAGTCACTGGCAACCGTAGATTCCACGACGTATGATCTGTATATGAATAATATGCGTGCAATGATGCAGGAACAGGTTTTTTCCAGTGATGTGGTTATTTTTAACCGTACAGATGATGATACTGACCGCGGACATCTGCGCCGTACCATTAAGAACATCAACCGGAAAGCACAGATCGTCTATGAGCGCAAGGACGGAACGATTGATGAGCGCCCGGAGGAATTACCGTTTGATATCAATCAGGATGTGATTGAGCTGACCGATGCGGATTATGCTATCTGGTACATGGATGCCATGGAAAATTACAAGAAATACGATCGCAAGAAAGTAAAATTCCTGGCTCTGGTATATAATCCGGATAAACTTAAGAAAGGCGTGTTTGTTCCGGGACGGTTTGCGATGACATGCTGTATCGAGGATGTGACATTCATCGGTTTTAAATGTAAATATGACAGGGAAGAGGAACTTCCGCACAAGTCATGGATTACAATTACGGCAGAGATTCGTGTCGAATTTGCACGGGAATATAAGGGAAAAGGACCGGTTCTTTACCCGATTTCCATCGAAAAAGCCCAGAAACCGGAAGATGAGCTTGTATATTTTTCGTAAAAAAGTCGTTGCGAAAAGTGAAGAAGTCATATACAATAAAGAGGTGTGCTATACACCTCTTTTTGTATTCAGCAGAAAAAGAGAACAGGGATTAGATTAAATTTATTACATACAGGAGGCAGTTTATGTACCCGATTGTTCGAAAAGAAACATTGGCAGATAACATTATCCTGATGGACATCAAGGCACCGCGTGTGGCCAATGAGTGTCTGCCGGGACAGTTTATCATTGCAAAGACAGATGAAGTAGGAGAGCGTATTCCGCTTACGATCTGTGACTATGACAGAGAGAAGGAGACTGTCACCATCGTGGTACAGACGATTGGCGCAGGAACCGAGCGTATGATGGCCTTAAATGAGGGCGATGCTCTCGAAGATTTCGTTGGACCTTTGGGATGTCCGTCCGAACTCTGTGAGGAGGAGAACCTTGAGGAGACCAGGAAAAAGAAAATTGTATTTATCGCAGGAGGTCTGGGAACCGCACCGGTATACCCACAGGTAAAATGGTTGCATGAGCACGGAATTGATGCAGACGTGATCATGGGTTCCCGTACCAAGGATCTGCTTTTTTATATGGATGAGATGAAGGCAGTAGCCGGAAATGTATATGTATGTACGGATGACGGTACTTATGGATTTCACGGAAATGGCTGCCAGCAGTTACAGGCATTGATCGATGAGGGAAAACATTATGATGTATGTGTTGCAATCGGACCGATGATCATGATGAAATTCGTTACCATCCTTACCAAGAAGCTTGAGATTCCTACCGTTGTATCCATGAACCCGATCATGGTAGATGGAACCGGTATGTGTGGAGCATGCCGTCTGATGGTTGGCGGAGAAGTAAAATTCGCATGTGTTGACGGACCGGAGTTCGACGGACATCTCGTTGACTTTGATCAGGCAATGAAGCGTCAGCAGCAGTATAAGACAGAAGAAGGCAGAGCAAAGCTCGCATATGAAGAGGGCGCTACCCATCACGGTGGATGCGGCCATTGCGGAGGTGACAAGTAATGGAAGGATTAGTCAGAGTACCGGTTCGTGAGCAGGAACCAAAGGTTCGTGCTACGAATTTTGAGGAAGTATGTTATGGATACAACGAGGAAGAGGCAGTTGCAGAGGCTTCCCGTTGCTTAAATTGTAAAAACGCACAGTGTATGAAGGGATGTCCGGTTTCTATCAATATTCCGGCATTTATCGCACAGGTCAAAGAGCGCAATTTTGAGGAGGCTTATCATATTATCTCCGAGTCTTCCGCACTTCCGGCTGTCTGTGGACGTGTCTGCCCGCAGGAGAGCCAGTGTGAAGGTAAATGTATCCGCGGTTTCAAGGGTGATCCGGTTGCCATCGGTAAATTAGAGCGTTTCGTTGCAGACTGGGCACGCGAGCACGGTATCAAGCCAAAGAAAGCAGAGAAGTTAAACGGACACAAAGTAGCAGTGATCGGTTCCGGCCCTGCAGGTCTGACCTGTGCCGGAGATCTGGCAAAGCTTGGCTACGATGTGACCATTTTTGAAGCACTGCATCGTGCCGGTGGTGTGTTAAGCTACGGTATTCCGGAGTTCCGTCTTCCAAAGGACAAGGTTGTAGCAGCCGAGGTAGAAAACGTAAAAGCACTCGGTGTGGATATCGAGACCAACGTTGTCATCGGTAAATCCGTAAAGATCGATGAGCTGATGGAAAAGGAAGGCTTTGAGGCTGTATTTATCGGTTCCGGAGCAGGACTTCCACGTTTCATGGGAATCCCTGGTGAGCAGGCAAACGGAGTATTCTCTGCAAACGAATTCCTGACAAGAAACAACCTCATGAAAGCATTTGAGGAAGGATATGAAACCCCGATTTCCCATGGAAAGAAAGTTGTCGTTGTCGGTGGTGGTAATGTAGCCATGGATGCTGCAAGAACCGCACTCCGTCTCGGCGCAGAGGTACATATTGTATACCGTCGTGGTGAGGAAGAACTTCCGGCACGTAAGGAAGAAGTACATCACGCAAAAGAAGAGGGAATCATTTTTGATCTGTTGCAGAATCCAACGGAAATTCTTGTCGATGAGAATGGCTGGGTAAAGGGTGTGCGCATCATCAAGATGGAACTCGGTGAGCCGGATGCATCCGGAAGAAGAAGTCCGGTGGAGATTCCTGGTTCTGAGTATGAGATGGATTGTGATACCGTGATCATGTCACTCGGTACCTCTCCAAACCCACTCATTTCTTCCACAACCAAGGGGCTTGAGACAAACCGCCGCAAGTGTATCGTTGCAACCGAAGATACCGGTGCAACAAGCAAAGGCGGTGTTTATGCAGGTGGAGATGCCGTAACAGGTGCCGCTACCGTTATCCTTGCAATGGGAGCAGGTAAGGCAGCTGCAAAGGGTATTGATGAGTACCTTTCCGGAAAGAACAATTAGACAATAACGGATAGAACTGATAAAAGTGGAGACGGCTGCCGCGTAATGTGGCAGCCGTTTTTGTATGAAGAAAAATGTCAGATACGAAGAAGCGTTTGACTTTTTCTTCTATGATGTATACAATAATCTGTAGTAAAAAAAGAGGAGAACCCTAGGATGAAGACATTAATAGATCTGATCACCGAGCAGGTGACAAATGCATTTACCGGTCAGGGATATGATGCAAAATACGGGAAAGTTACACTTTCCAATCGTCCGGACCTGTGTGAATACCAGTGTAACGGAGCAATGGCTGCAGCAAAGGAGTACAAGTGTGCACCATTCATGATTTCGGATAAGATTGCGCAGGCGCTGGCAGAAAACGAATTGTTTGAGAGCGTAGAGTCTGTAAAACCGGGATTTATCAATATGAAAGTAAGTCCTGCCTATCTGGCGAAATATGTCAGCGATATGAAAGCAGATGAGGGAAGATTTGGCTGTGACAAAGCGGCACATCCGAAGACCATTATTGTAGATTACGGCGGGGCCAATGTTGCCAAGCCATTGCATGTCGGACATCTGCGCTCTGCTGTCATTGGAGAGAGTATCAAGCGGATCGGCAAATTTATGGGACATCACATGATCGGTGATGTGCATCTGGGAGACTGGGGTCTGCAGATGGGACTGATCATTGTAGAATTAAAAGAGCGTAAGCCGGATCTGGTATACTATGATGAAAGCTATACCGGAGAATATCCGAAAGAGGCGCCGTTTACCATTTCCGAACTGGAGGATATCTATCCGACTGCCAGCAAAAAGAGTAAGGAAGACGAAGCGTTCCGTGAGGCTGCCATGGAGGCAACCAGCCAGCTGCAGGCCGGCAGACGGGGATACCGTGCACTTCTTGCACACATTCTGGATGTTTCCGTGACAGATTTAAAGAAGAACTATGATAATCTGAATGTCTCCTTTGAGCTCTGGAAGGGAGAGTCGGATGCACAGCCGTATATTCCGGATATGGTACAGATGATGAAGGACAAGGGCTTTGCCTACATGAGCGAAGGGGCTCTGGTCGTGGATGTCAAAGAGGATACGGATACAAAAGAGATTCCGCCATGTATCATCTTAAAGTCAGACGGAGCGTCGTTATACAGTACGACAGATCTTGCTACGATTGTGATGCGTATGCAGGATTACAACCCGGATGCCATTATTTACCTGACGGATCAGCGTCAGAGCATGCATTTCGTACAGGTATTCCGCTGTGCAAGAAAGACCGGACTCGTCGGACCGGATGTGGAACTGACCCATATCGGATTCGGTACCATGAACGGAAAAGACGGCAAACCGTTTAAGACAAGAGATGGCGGCGTTATGCGTCTGGAATATCTGCTTGATGAGATCAATGAGGAGATGCTCAAAAAGATTACAGAGAACCAGAAAGAAAAGGAAAACCTCGATATTTCCGAGGAAGAGGCAAAGCAGACTGCAAAAACGGTTGCTCTGGCAGCAGTCAAATACGGAGATCTGTCCAATCAGGCAAGCAAGGACTACTGTTTTGATATTGAGCGTTTTACTTCTTTTGAAGGGAATACAGGACCGTATATTTTATATACGATTGTGCGTATTAAATCCATTTTAAAGAAATACACTGCAAAAAATTCGCTGCCGGATGCACCGATTCTTGGGGCACATTCTGCAAGTGAGAAGAACCTGATGCTTGTATTGTCACGTTTCAATGCCATGATGGAAAATGCATATGAGGAGAAAGCACCGCACAAGATCTGTGCATATATTTATGAACTCGCCAATGCATTCAACGGATTTTATCATGAGACAAAGATTCTTTCCGAGGAAGATCTTAAGGTACAGGCTTCTTATATCGGTCTTTTGGTACTGACCAAAAATATTCTTGAGACCTGTATCGATGTGCTTGGTTTTTCCGCACCGGACCGTATGTAAATCGGATGTTCTAAAATCACATATAAAACATATAAATGAGTCATAGGGATTTGTCCTTATGGCTCATTTTTTATGGAAAGAAACATGGAGGAAGTGACAGAATGGAGATTACAGAATATCTTCCGGTAGATTTTCGAACGCAGATGGAAGCAGAAACGTTGTGCGGGGCAGAAGAAATCCGGCTTCGGGTCGGACAACCGCTGGAAATTTTATATGCGGATGAGAAAGAAAAAGAGATTGGGCTGCTCACGGAAGCACATATGCGGGAGGTACTGAATTATCTGAGTGGATATTCCGTGTATGCACTGGAAGAAGAACTGCGACAGGGATATTTTACGCTGGAAGGCGGGCACAGGATCGGGGTTTCCGGGCGGGCAAGCTATGAGAAACACGGAACCTCAAGCTGTATGAAGCTGTTAAGCTGTATCAGCGGTTTAAATATCCGTCTGGCTCACGAAAAAAAGGGGTGTGCATCGGTACTGATTCCATGGCTGTATTGCGGAGAGAACGTATATCATACGTTTTTCTTTGCACCGCCGGGGGTCGGAAAAACAACCTATTTAAGGGATTGTATCCGGCTGCTTTCGAAAGGAAATCACCTGCGTGCCGGGAAAAAGGTCGGGGTAGTCGATGAACGGTCGGAAATTGCCGCGTGTTACCGGGGAATTCCGCAAAACGATCTGGGCCCCCGCACGGATGTGCTGGACAATTGTCCGAAAGAACATGGAATCCATATGCTGCTTCGTTCCATGTCCCCGCAGATCATTGCAGTGGACGAACTGGGACTTCCGGAGGACTTTGCTGCGGTGGCAGACTGTGCCCGGTGCGGGGTATCGATCCTTGGAACCATACATGCCGGCAGTGTCTTAGAGGTTTTGCACCGCCTGCAGATGGGTGGACTGGATCTGATCCGCTCACAGATGCGGCTCATTGGTCTGCAGAGAAAACCGGACGGGCGCCGGATTCTCACCGTATATGAGGGAGGAGGAAATCCATTGTGGCAAGGATTTTCGGAACCGTCCTGATACTGGCAGGGTGTGCCGGATTTTTGTACAAATGGGCAGAGGGGGAAAAAGCCAGACAGCGGATGGCGGGGGAATGGATACGCCTGTTTGTGCGCTGGGAATATGCACTGGAACAGGAACACGTGCGGTTGTACGATTTTTTGTCTTTTTATGAAACGGCAGATGCATCCATGCAGGCATTTCTGGATGAGGTCTGTGTATGTATGCGCAACCATCAGAATCCAAGCGGGCAGAAAATATGGCAGGATTGTCTGCAGAAGCACAAAAGTAAACTGCAGATCGGGCAGGAGGGCTGGGAAATCCTTACGTCTGCCGCGGGAGCATTTTATGGCGAAAGCAGTGCAGAGAATCTGCGATGCAATGAAATCTGCAGAAAACGGATGGAAAAATTTCTGGCAGAGTCACGATTGGAATTTTTTAAAAAACAGCGGGTGTATCTGCCTGTTGGAATGCTGACCGGCGTGGTTATGATCATTCTTCTGGTGTAAAGGCGTAGGAAGGGAACCTTGAGTGTATGAGTGTAACAATTATTTTTAAAATTGCAGCGCTTGGAATTGTTGTGGCAGTACTCAGCCAGATTCTCAAGCATAGTGGAAGGGAGGAACAGGCATTTCTGCTGAGCCTGGCAGGTCTGATAATAGTGTTGTTCTGGATCGTGCCTTGTATCAGTGAACTGTTTACAACGATGGAAACCCTGTTTCGTATGTGATGTCTATGATAAAGATAGGAATGATCGGAATTGCTGCGGTTTTTCTGGCTCTTTTGCTGAAAAAAGAAAAGGGAGAGCTGGCGTTGCTTGTGGGAATTGCAGCATCGGTTTTGATTTTCGGATACACACTGTCAAGAATTTCGTTTATCCTGGATTTTTTACGGGAACTGATGGACACGCTTCCGGTAGATCCGGCACTTTTGAAAGCACTGTTAAAGATGCTTGGAATTACATATGTTGCCGATTTTTCCGCATCGGTCTGCCGGGAAGCGGGATATGGATCTGTCGCAGGACAGATTGAACTGTTTGCAAAATTATCGATAGTTGCTTTGTCCATTCCGGAATTGTGGGTTTTGTTGCGGCTGATCGAACAGATGACCGGGGGGTAGAAATGAAAAAAATAGCTAAAATTTTGTTCTGGTCTGTTTTGTTCGTATGGATGATTTTTTTACAGCCGCAAAATGTGATGGCGGCCGAGGCGGATGAGATCATAAAAGAACTTGATTTTACGGATATCAATGCACAGACGCAGGATCTGCCGGAAAAGATGGATTTTGAAAAAATGGTGAATAAACTGGTGACGGAAGGAACAGGCGGACTGGATGCGGGAATGATCTGTGAATATATTGCAGATTTATTTTTTTATGAAATCACGGCTGCAAAGCCAATGTTTTTACAGATGTTTGCCATAGGACTTTTATTTGCGCTGTACGGAAAAGTGATGATGACGCGACAGGGGTATGTTTCGCAGATGAGCTTTTTTATTGTTTATCTTGGGGTGGTTCTGTTGTTGCTGCAATCATTTGCCCTGATCTCAGAGGTGGTAGATCAGGGGATTGACCGTCTGGTGGCATTTATGACCGCATTTGTGCCTTTGTATGCGGCAACGCTGTTTTGCTCCGGCAATGCGGCATCTGCGGGTTCCTTTTATCAGCTGGCATTCGGACTGATGTATCTGCTGGAACTGGGAATGAAATTTATTTTTCTGCCGGGGGTTCATGTGTTTGTGCTGCTTCTTCTGATGGATAACCTGTTTGAGGAAACAAAACTTGGAAAGATGGCGCAGCTGTTCGAAGACGGAATACGACTGGTCTTAAAAGGCGGGCTGACTGCCGTTATGGGAATCGGTGTTGTACAGTCTCTGATTGTACCTGCAAGAGACAGGCTTTCCACAAACAGTATTTTTAACAGTATATCCGCGGTTCCCGGAGTAGGAAATACCTTCGGTTCCGCAGCAGAGATCCTGCTCGGAAGCGGAATCCTCATAAAAAACAGCATTGGCGCGGCTGCCCTTATCCTTCTTCTTGTAATCGGGATGACACCGCTGCTGAAATCTTTCTGTTTTTCTGTGATGTACCGCCTGACCGCTGCATTTTTGGCACCGGTCGCAGACAGCCGGATTGCGCAGTGTGTACAGGCCGCTGCCAGGGGATGCGCGCTTTTTTGTACCATACAGCTGGATGCGCTGCTTTTATTTTTTATTACCACATCCATAATCAGTGTTTCCACCAGTTTCATCTATTGAGGAGGGAGGAGAACATGGAAGTTGTACTTACATTTGTGAAAAATTATTTCGTGCTGATGCTGATTTTTTATCTGTTGTCATATCTGACACCAAAGGAAACCTATCAGAAATATTTTCATTTTTTTGTCAGCGTGCTCGTGATCACCGTGCTGGCACAGCCGCTTTTGGTCTATGTGGGAGGAATGAAAAAAGAAGAGGCAAGGCAGCAGCTGCATGAGATTGTCGAGCAGATGGAAAGCATAGAATATCAGGAGAAGGGAGAGAATATTTTTGAACAGTATCTTGGGAAAGTGGATCAAAAAGAGGAATAAATCGGATTTCGTTGTACTGATTCTGCTTGGGGTGATGGTAATGATCGTTGCGATGCCGACGGGGGCAAAACAAAGCCAGAAAGAAACACAGACGCAGGAACAAAAGGAGCAGCAGCTGCAGACGGAAGATTCCTATAAAGAGCAGCTGCAGCAGCAGCTGAAGGAGCTGCTTGAACACATGGACGGGGTGGGAAAAACCCGTGTAATGCTGACATTTTCCGATGAGGGAACCGACCAGCTGGATAAAAATGTGACAAAAGATGGAAACAAAAAGGAAGAGACAACGGTGGTGTACGATACCGGTGATACCAGACAGCCCTATGTGATCTGCAGGCAGATGCCGAAAATTGAAGGGGTTGTGGTTGTGGCACAGGGTGGAGGAAATGCAAAGACCGTTACAGAAATTTCCAACGCGGTAATGTCATTATTTCCGGTGGAAGCGCATAAGGTAGTAGTAGTTAAAATGTCGGTACAGGAGGAATAGACGTGAAAAAAAGAGTGCATAAAAATCAGATTGTTATTACAACGCTGGCGGTGCTGATTGCGGTGGCCGGTTATGTTACTTATGACAAAAAGGGCGCTGATATCAAAGATGCCGAGACGGTAGCTAATATGAATCAGGGTGCCGTAAGTGACCAGGCGGATAAAGATTATGAAACCGGGGAGGATCTGGATATCACAAGCAGCAAGGAAGATCTGGCGAATGCATCGACGGAAGATGTGGAAAATCCGGGAGAGACGGTACTTACCTCTGTGACAAGCGGGGATTCTGATTATGCGGCAAAAGTGAAACTTAACCGGGAACAGGTGCGCTCCAAAAATAAAGAAACCCTGCAGGCAATCATTGACAATGATTCTTTGGATGAGTCCAAAAAGAAAGATGCGGTCAATGAAATGATTACACTGACGGATATTGCGGAGAAAGAGTCCAATGCAGAAATGATGCTGGAGGCAAAAGGGTTTACGGATGTGGTTGTCAGTATGAATGATGACGGCTGTGATGTGGTTCTTAATATGGGGGAGGCAACCGATGCCAAGCGGGCGCAGGTCGAAGATATTGTAAAGCGTAAGACCGGAGTATCCGCAGATAAGATCGTGATCACTCCCATCCAGTAGCACTTGCAAATACATAGTTTTTAGTATAAAATGAGGTACAGTGTGCAATTGGTTTGGAGGATATACTGTGAGTGACTTAAGAAAAGAAATAGAAAAACGGCGTACATTCGCTATCATTTCCCATCCGGATGCAGGTAAGACGACTCTGACGGAGAAGTTCCTGCTTTACGGAGGAGCCATCAATCTTGCCGGTTCCGTAAAAGGAAAGGCAACAGCAAGACATGCGGTGTCTGACTGGATGGAGATCGAGAAGCAGAGAGGTATTTCGGTCACCTCGTCGGTGCTGCAGTTTAACTATGACGGATACTGTATCAATATTCTGGATACCCCGGGACATCAGGATTTCTCGGAGGATACTTACCGTACACTTATGGCGGCGGATTCCGCAGTCATGGTGATTGATGCAAGCAAAGGAGTAGAGGCGCAGACACGTAAGCTGTTTAAGGTATGCGTAATGCGCCATATTCCGATTTTTACATTTATCAATAAGATGGACCGTGATGCAAATGATACGTTTGAGCTTCTTGATGATATTGAAAATGAACTGGGAATCGCAACGTATCCGGTCAACTGGCCGATCGGTTCCGGAAAAGAATTCAAAGGTGTATATGACCGTCATACCAGAAAAGTTATGACATTTGCCGATACATTAAAGGGAACAAAAGAAGGTTCCGAAAAGATTATTGATATCGATGATCCGGCACTGATCGACGAGATTGGTGAGGAGAAAAAATCAATTTTGGATGACGAAATCGAACTTCTTGACGGTGCCAGTGCGGAATTTGATATGGAACTTGTGACAAAGGGAGAACTTTCCCCGGTATTTTTCGGTTCTGCCCTGACCAATTTTGGTGTGGAAACTTTTCTGCAGCATTTCCTGAAGATGACGTATGCGCCAATGGCCCGGAAATCAGACATCGGAATGATTGATCCGTTTCAGGAAGATTTTTCTGCGTTTGTCTTTAAGATTCAGGCAAATATGAATAAAAATCACCGGGACCGTATTGCGTTTATGCGTATCTGTTCCGGTAAGTTTACGGCGGGCATGGAAGTATTCCATGTGCAGGGAAACAAACAGATCAAGCTTTCCCAGCCGCAACAGATGATGGCAGACGAGCGTAAAATGGTAGAAGAAGCATATGCGGGAGATATTATTGGTATCTTTGATCCCGGCATTTTCTCTATCGGGGACACCCTCACGACGGCAAAGGACAAGTTTCAGTTTGAGGGAATCCCGACATTTGCGCCGGAACATTTTGCACGTGTACGTCTGATCGACTCCATGAAGCGCAAGCAGTTTGTAAAAGGAGTAACACAGATTGCACAGGAAGGTGCCATCCAGATTTTCCAGGAATACAAAGGCGGTATGGAGGAAATCATAGTAGGAGTAGTTGGTGTGCTGCAGTTTGATGTACTCCGGTTCCGTCTGGAAAACGAGTATAATGTGGAGATTCGTCTGGAGAATCTTCCATATGAACATATCCGCTGGATCGAGAACAAGGAGGAAGTGGATGTGGACGCGCTGACTGGTACTTCAGATATGAAGAAAGTGATTGATATGAAGGGAAATCCGCTTCTTTTATTTGTCAATGCATGGAGTGTCGGCATGACACTTGACCGAAACGAAGGACTCGTATTATCCGAGTTCAGTAAGAATTAATCAAAGGAGGACAAGTCATGAGAGTTGTAACAATTACAAAAGAAAACTTTGAAGCAGAAGTTGTCGGTGCAAAGGTGCCGGTCGTGATTGATTTCTGGGCATCCTGGTGTGGCCCTTGTCAGATGCAGTCACCGGTTGTGGATGCAGTTGCAGAATCGATGGGAGATCAGGTGAAAGTATGCAAAGTAAATGTGGACGAGCAGCCACAGCTTGCATTAAATTACCAGATTGTGAGTATTCCTACGCTGGTATTCATGAAAGATGGAATGTTTCAGAAGAAGATGGTAGGGTTACAGACGCAGGATGCGATTGAGGATTACCTGAAAACACTTCTTGACGCGTAGTAGGATACAACGTATAATAAAAGGCAGTTGCAGGGCGACTGTCTTTTTTTATTTCCCCATTTAAAATTTTGCATTGACAATACAAACAAAATATACTACTATTAGAACATAGATACGAACATAAGTTCGATAAGAAGGAGAATATTATGGCAAAGGACGATAAATTAAAAGCATTGGACGCGGCAATCGCACAGATCGAGAGACAGTATGGCAAAGGATCTGTGATGAAGCTGGGGGACAATTCCGCAAATATGAACGTAGAAACGGTTCCTACAGGGTCACTCAGTCTGGATATTGCATTGGGACTCGGAGGACTTCCGAAAGGACGTATCATTGAGATTTACGGACCGGAGTCCAGTGGTAAGACTACCGTTGCACTGCACTGTGTGGCAGAGGTGCAGAAGCAGGGCGGAATTGCCGGATTCATTGACGCAGAGCATGCGCTTGATCCTGTCTATGCAAAGAATATCGGTGTTGATATTGACAATCTCTATATTTCCCAGCCGGACTGCGGAGAGCAGGCGCTCGAGATCACCGAGACCATGGTGCGTTCCGGAGCCGTCGATATTGTAATTGTCGATTCGGTAGCAGCTCTTGTGCCAAAGGCGGAAATTGACGGAGATATGGGAGATTCCCATGTGGGCCTGCAGGCACGTCTGATGAGTCAGGCGCTTCGTAAGCTGACCGGTGTGATCAGCAAGTCAAACTGTATTGTAATCTTTATCAACCAGCTCCGTGAAAAAGTTGGTGTTATGTTTGGAAATCCGGAGACGACGACCGGTGGCCGTGCACTTAAGTTTTATTCTTCTGTTCGTCTGGACGTGCGCCGTGTAGAGCAGCTCAAGCAGGCAGGAGAAGTCATTGGTAACCATACCCGTGTCAAAGTCGTAAAAAACAAAGTAGCACCTCCATTCCGTGAAGCAGAGTTTGATATCATGTTCGGAAAGGGTATTTCCAAAGAGGGAGATATTCTGGATCTGGCAGCAAATGTCGGAATTATCAGCAAATCCGGTGCATGGTATGCTTATGAAGGAGACAAGATCGGACAGGGACGTGAAAATGCAAAGACGTATCTGCGTGAAAATCCGGAATTCTGTAAGATGATTGAAGAAATGGTGCGTGAACATTATTTTGCACAGGAGGATGAGGCTCCGGAAAGCGAAGAGGAGACTCCGGTATCTGCAGATGCGGAAAGCAAGAATGAATAAGATATGGTTACAGTGACAGAGTGTACGACTCTGGGAAAGGGCAGGCTTCGTTTCCATCTGGATAATGGAACGGAGCTTGTTCTTTACCGGGGAGAGGCAAAACAGTTTCGGATGCGGGAAGGAAGCACACTTTCGGATGAAGAGGAACATCAGCTGATTTATGAAGTGGTGGGAAAGCGTGCAAAAAGAAGAACCATGCATCTGCTGGAACAGATGGACCGTACAGAGCAGCAGCTGCGGGAGAAACTGAAACAGGGCGGATATCCGCAGGCGTGTATTGATCTTGCACTTGAATATGTGAAATCTTTTCATTATGTCGATGATTACCGCTATGCATGTACCTATATCAATTATCGTCAGGATCGTATGAGCCGCTATCAGCTGAAAGTAAAACTGTATGGAAAGGGAGTTCCTGGAGAAGTGATTGATCGTGCCCTTGAGGAATGTTATGAGGGGGACGAACAGGAGCAGATCATACGTCTGCTGGAAAAGAAAAAGTTTGACGCGCAAAATTCTGACCAAAAAGAATTTACACGTGTTTACCAGTATCTGATGCGCAGGGGCTTTCGGAGCAATGATGTGCTGCATGCTATGAAAAGTAAACAATGAAAGCACGTATTGCTTGACATATTTAAGCAAAAAGGATAAAATTATAATGTTGTAGAAGTATGACATGGAAGACTAATATTTCTTTTTGTTATATGTACAATGAAAACTTAATAAAGGAGGTGCTCCTGTGCCACAAGTAATTATTGCTGTTGTTATCACACTTATAATTACTGCGGTTGCTGTATGGTTTATCTCGACTGAATATCACAAGAAGGTAGCAAATACCAAGATTGGAAATGCAGAAGAGCAGGCCAGAGGCATCATCGACGAGGCCGTGAAAAATGCCGAAGACAAGAAGCGCGAAGCTATGCTTGAGATCAAAGAAGAAACCATTCGTTCCAAGAATGAGATCGACAAGGAGATCAAAGAGCGTAGAAATGAAATTCAGCGTAACGAGCGTCGTATTGTGCAGAAGGAAGAAAATCTGGACAAGAAACTCGAAGCGATTGAAAAGCGTGAGGCAAGTTTCCGTGCCAAAGAAGAAGATTTAAAGAAGCAGAAAGTTGAGATAGCAAAGCTCAACGAACAGCGCGTACAGGAACTGGAAAGAATTTCAGGATTAACCTCTGAACAGGCAAAAGAATACCTCTTAAAGACCGTGGAAGAAGATGTGAAGATTGACACTGCGAAGATGATCAAGGAAATGGAAGCGCAGGCGAAGGAAGAAGTCAACAAGAAGGCAAAGGACTATGTAGTTACTGCAATTCAGAAATGTGCTGCGGATCACGTTGCTGAAACCACAATCTCTGTTGTACAGCTTCCGAATGATGAGATGAAAGGCCGTATCATCGGTAGGGAAGGACGAAATATTCGTACACTTGAAACGATGACAGGAGTAGATCTGATCATTGATGATACGCCGGAAGCAGTTATCCTTTCCAGCTTTGATCCGATTCGAAGAGAAGTTGCAAGAATTGCACTTGAAAAGTTGATCGTGGATGGACGGATTCATCCGGCTCGTATCGAGGAAATGGTTGAAAAAGCGCAAAAAGAAGTAGAGACAATGATTCGTGAAGAAGGCGAGGCTGCTGTATTAGAAGTCGGCATCCACGGCATTCATCCGGAGCTTGTCCGGCTTTTAGGCAAAATGAAGTATCGTACCAGTTATGGACAGAATGCATTGAAACATTCGATTGAGGTCGCACAGCTGACAGGTTTGCTTGCCGCAGAAATCGGTGAGGATGTCCGTATGGCAAAACGTGCGGGATTATTACATGATATTGGTAAGGCTGTAGATCATGATATGGAAGGTTCCCATATCCAGCTGGGTGTGGAACTGTGTAGAAAGTACAAGGAATCACCTCTTGTCATCAATGCAGTGGAAGCACATCACGGTGATGTGGAGCCGGAGAGTCTGATTGCATGTCTGGTACAGGCAGCCGATACCATCAGTGCTGCACGTCCGGGTGCGAGAAAAGAAACTTTGGAAACATACTCAAACCGCTTACAGCAGCTTGAGGATATTACAAATAGCTATAAGGGTGTAGAAAAATCTTTTGCAGTTCAGGCAGGTAGAGAGGTTCGTATCTTAGTTGTTCCTGAGCAGATCAGCGATGCGGATATGGTTCTTTTAGCCAGAGATATTTCAAAACAGATTGAGACTGAGTTGGAATATCCGGGTCAGATCAAGGTAAATGTGATCAGGGAATCGCGTGTTGTTGACTACGCTAAGTAATTGTGAAAATGAACTTAAAAAGGCTTAAGACCGCGGAAAGCGGGATTAAGCCTTTTTTTATATTATAATGTGCTGTAAAATAAATACATTGGGATTTCACGGAACGTATAGAATAAAAAGGAGGGACCAGTACAGCACGGCTGCACTGGCCAGATTATGAAAAAAATGATCGAAAGGTTTTGGTTCCTTTTGATGATTTCACTATACCGGAAAAGTGTGAAATGGATATGTTACAAATTTGAAGAAACTGTGAACGATGAAAAATATCCGGGGATGATGTCCGGACAGGAAAGAGAGGTTTGAAATATGGTAGAGCATGTAAAACGATTGAAGAGAGAACTGGTATACAAGGGAGCAATTCTGGATATCTACAAAGATACGATGGAACTTCCGGATGGAAACAAAGCAGAGTGGGATTTTGTATCCCATCGTATGGGCGCAGCCGCCATTCTTCCGGTTATGAAGGATGGAAGAATTGTGATGGTGCGTCAGTACCGCAATGCGCTGGAGAGAGAAACACTTGAAATTCCGGCCGGCTGTCGGGACAGTAAGACGGAAGATACGGCGTATTGTGCGGCACGGGAGATGGAAGAGGAAACGGGATACCGCAGCACGAATGTGAAACATTTATTATCCCTGCGTACGACGGTGGCATTTTGTGATGAGGCGGTTGATATTTTTGTAGCTACCGATCTGGAAGTGGGAACCCGGCATCTGGATGAAGCGGAATCCATTGATGTGGAAATTTACACACTGGAAGAGTTGTGCGATATGATCTATGAAGGGAAAATTCAGGATGGAAAAACCATTGCTGCAATTATGGCATATGCGGCAGCAAAAAAAGGTGGAATGGGAAAACATCTGGATTTATAAAAATGGAATAAAGAAAACGGACAGGGCATAGGCTGAAAAGAAAAGAGTTTTAGGAATTTTTATGAAAAAGGAACTGGCGATTGGAATCTGTTTTGGCCTGGCGGGAATTTTATGTACCTGTCTGTTTGGATATGAATATTTTACGACTTATGGATTTTTAAATGCGTATCATATGAAAGCATTTGCGGCATCGGATACCGGGTATTTGCCGCTTTTGGCAAATATTTTATGGGAAAGGGGAAAAGTGTTTGTGATTATTACAATCCTTTCCCTTACTGCTTTAAAAGCAATTCTGCCATTATTATTGCGCTGCCTGATTTATTTTACCGGCGGGGTATTTTTTGCTGCCTGTGTGATGAATATGGGGATTCTTGGAATTGTTTTTTTTCTGGTATCGTGGCTGCCGCATGGAATTTTGTATCTTGCAGCGCTTGCGCTTTTACTGCTGGTAGAACCGCACAGGTTTTATAACCGGAAAAATCCATGGCTGCTGCGGCTGGCATGGGGGATGGGAGTTGCGGTACTGGTACTTCTTGGATGTGTATTGGAGGCATCTGTTGGAATCCGGCTGTTACGTTTTGTTGTAGAAAAATTATAAAAAAATTATAAAAAGATGGAGTGCAAAAGGAACACTTTTTACACTCCATTTTTGTTTTCAGACAAAAACTGTTTACTTTGCGTTCATCTCCGCAATGTCATAGATCAGCTGTTTGGAATCTTCCCATCCGAGACAAGGATCGGTAATGGATTTTCCGTAAATATGATCTCCGATAGACTGATTTCCCTCTTCGATGTAACTTTCAATCATCAGACCCTTTACCAGAGAACGGATATCGGAAGAAAGCTGGCGGTTATGCATCACTTCTTTTGCGATACGGATCTGTTCCTTAAACTTCTTTCCGGAGTTGGAATGGTTGGTATCAATGATGGCTGCCGGATGGATGACATCCATTTTTTCGTACATCTCATGAAGACGGATCAGATCTTCATAGTGATAATTCTGGGTGGTATTGCCGTGCTTGCTGACTGCACCGCGAAGAACCACGTGAGTCAGAGGATTTCCGGTTGTCTCCACCTCGTATCCGCGATAAACGAAATGATGCGGATGCTGTGCCGCGTATACAGAATTGAGCATAACAGAAAAATCACCACTGGTAGGATTTTTCATTCCGGAAGCGACATCAAAACCACTGACCGTCAGACGATGCTGCTGATCTTCTACCGAACGTGCTCCGATGGCAACGTAGGAGAGAAGATCCTCGACATATCCCCAGTTTTCCGGGTAAAGCATTTCATCGGCACAGGTAAGACCGCTTTCTTCGATTGCACGGATGTGCATTTTACGCATGGCGATCAGACCCTCGATCATATCCGGAGCTTTTTCCGGATCTGGCTGGGAAGCAATACCTTTGTAGCCTTCGCCGGTTGTACGTGGTTTGTTGGTGTAAATACGCGGAACTAAGATGACCTGATCCTTGACATCTTCCTGGATTTTGGTCAGACGGCTCACATAATCACATACAGAATCTTCGTTATCTGCAGAACACGGTCCGATGATTACGAGGACACGTGAATCTTTACCTGTAATTACATCAGAGATCATGAGGTCTCTGTGTTTTTTTAATTCACGAAGCTCCGGAGAAAGCGGATAATCGCGCTTAATGTCTGCCGGAGTCGGTAATTGGTTTAAAAATTCAAAACTCATTTTTTTCTCCTATCTCTTAAGTTCGGATATCACATACCGTGACTATCTTAATGGAAAACGGGAAAAATGTCAAATAACAGGAATCGGTTGTTTCTTTCGGGCTTTTAGAATATAATAACAGAGAATTACAACACAGCAGGAGGTGCAGAGATGGAAAATCTGCTTTGTATAAAAGGAAAGATTATAGGAAAAGGGAAACCGCTCGTGTGTGTGCCGGTCATGGAGTCTTCGAAAGAAGAAATTTTAAGAGAAACCAGAAGGCTGGAAGAAGCACACACGGAAATGATTGAGTGGCGTGTGGATGCGTTTGAAAACGTGGAAAGTCCGAATGCGATCCGCGAAATATTAAACGAAATGAAACATATCATAAAGGAAAGTATTCTGGTGTATACCTTCCGTTCTAAAAATCAGGGAGGGTGCAAAGCACTTTCCGCGGCGGATATTTATGATATTCATCAGGTGGCGGCAGAATCAGATGTCGTGGATTTTATTGATGTGGAATATTTTGAAGCAAAAAATCCGCAGAAAGAAATAGCAATGTTGCAGGAGATGGGAGTATATGTGATTGCTTCCCATCATGATTTTGAACAGACGCCGGACCCGGAGGTGATCCGCATGCTGTTGGAACAGATCCGTGAGAGTGGCGCAGATGTCGTGAAACTGGCAGTTATGCCGCAGAATATGTGGGATGTATTGCATTTGCTGGAGGAGACCAACCGCTTTCATGAAAACCATCCGGATCATCCGCTGATTACCATGTCCATGGGTGCAAAAGGGGGGATTTCCCGCGTGGCCGGAGAGTTTTTCGGATCGTGTGTGACATTTGGCGCAGGCGGGCAGGCGAGCGCACCGGGGCAGCTTCCGGTAAAGCAGCTGGAAGAAATACTTCATATTTTACATCAAAGTGTGGATTGACTCTAAATTTGAAGTGTGATATAGTAAAAAGGCACTTGTGAAATAAGAGTGCTATGCAGCCGTAGTATAATGGATAGAACGCAGGACTCCGACTCCTGAGATGCGGGTTCGATTCCCGCCGGGTGCAGTTTATGCTATGTGGCAAGGAAACAACTTACCCATGGAACGACAGGAAAAGCGGTGCGTCATGCACCGCTTTTTTACTGGACGAATAGTATGAGGTGTGGTATCATAAATGGAAAGATGCATTTTTATGGAGGGTTCATATGCAGAATGAAAAATTAAAAAAGTTTACAGACTTTTTTGTGAAATATAGACGATATTTTTGCGCAGCTGTTTTATTTGTGATTCTTGTTGTGATTCTAGTAAAGTGTACCGGTCCGCAGAAAGATCAGAAAGAGACACAAAACGGTACACAGGGAGTGACACAGACTACAGAATATCAGGAAATCGGTAAGCTACAAAAAGATGCAGATGCGGAACTTGTGACACTGATGGAAAATTATTATGCGGCATATGCTGGTGGAGATACGGATTCGCTGGAGATGATTGCACAGCCGCTCAGTGACAATGAAAAGAGTTATATCACGACGTTTTCTGAGTATTATGAGGATTATCAGAACATCACCTGTTATTCCACAAAGGGGGCAACCGATGATTCTTATCTGGTATCTGTATGCTATGATCTGAAATTCAAAGGTGTGGATACTCCGGCACCGGGAATGGATTTCTTCTATGTGGAGAGAGACGGAAAGGGAAATCTGATCATCAATAACATATACTCTGCATACAATTTCAATTTCCTGGATCAGGATCTGGATGCAAATCTGTATTCCCTGATTCTGGCATATGAGAAGAGTGATGAAGTGGTTGCTCTGCAGAAAGAGGTGCAGACAAGCTATAATGAAGCTGTAAAGAGTGATGAAAAACTTGCCAATATGGTGGGTGGAACACTTCGAAATGCCATGGCAAAATGGAGAGAAACGATTGTAAGCAATACCGAAACCCAGACGACAGAGACGGAAAGCCAGACGCAGGAAACCCAGACCACAGAGACAAAGAAACAGGAAGAAACTCAAAAGAAAGAAGAAACTCAAAAGACCGAGGAAACCCAGACAACGGAGTCTACGGAAAAGAAGGAAGATACCCAAAAGAGCGATTCCAAGAAATCTACCGGTACGGTCAAGACAAAAGATATCTGTAATGTCAGAAAGAGCCCGAGTACGGATGGTGAGCTCCTCGGAAAAGTGGATATTGGTGTGGAACTGAAGAAACTTGGAACGGAAGGTGACTGGACCAAGGTAAAATTCCAGGGAGAAACCGGATATGTAAAGAGCGAATTTGTAAAGGAAGTATCTTCCAAGTCAGGTTCCGGCAAGGGAACCGTAAAAACGAAGGATATCTGCAATGTGCGTAAAACCGCCAGTACAGATGGAGAACTTCTTGGAAAAGTGGATGCGGGCGTAAAATTAAAGAAACTTGGCACCAAGGGAGAATGGACGAAGGTGAAGTTCCAGGGAAAAACCGGATACATCAAGAGCGATTTATTAAAAACGGTAAAATAATAAAGACATCATAAAGAAGCGGAGGCTGTGAGGTCTCCGCGATTTTTGTCAGACAGGGAAGAAACGTGGAAGTCAGAATTAATAAATTTTTAAGTGAAGCAGGGGTATGCTCCAGAAGAGAAGCAGATCGCCAGATTGAAGCAGGAAATGTAACCATCGGCGGAAAAACCGCGCGGATGGGGGATCAGGTATCGGATGGACAGGAGGTCTGTTTCTGTGGAAGACCGGTACAAAAAGAAAAAGAAATGATACTGATCGCGCTTAATAAGCCGGCGGGTATTGTCTGCACGGCGGAAAAAAGGGAAAAAAATAATGTGATTGATTTCCTGCATTATCCGAAACGGATCTATCCGGTCGGGCGTCTGGATAAAGAGTCGGAAGGACTGTTGCTGTTGACGAATAACGGTGAGATTGTCAACAAAATTATGCGGTCGGGAAATATGCATGAAAAAGAATATCTTGTTACCGTGAACCGTCCGGTGACGGATGCATTTCTGCATGGTATGGCAAACGGTGTTCCGCTTGTGGAACTTGGCACGACAACGCGCAAATGCAGGGTAGAACGGACAGGAAAAAAACAGTTCCGGATCATTCTGACACAGGGATTAAACCGACAGATCCGACGCATGTGTGAATATTTTGGGTACCGTGTACAGAAACTGGTACGTGTACGGATCATGAATATTGAACTGGGGGATCTCGAATCAGGAAAGTACCGGGATGTTACACCGGAGGAATTTAAAAAGTTAAAACAGTTGATCGCACATTCGAGCAATCAGCCCGTGCGACCAATGGAAAAACCACAAAAATCAAAACGAAAACCACGCAATTCTGCCATACATGGCACGTATACGGTGGTAAATCATCATATAGATAGAGAGAACAAAAATGGAAACAGAAAAGCAACGGATTGAAGAACTGGTAAAACAGTTGAATGCAGCATCAGCTGCGTATTATAACGGACAGGATGAAATCATGCCAAATTATGAGTGGGATGCTTTGTTTGATGAGCTTACCACGCTGGAAGAAAAAACCGGATATATTATAAAGGACAGTCCGACGCAGAATGCCGGATATGAAGAATCCGGAAGCGGACAAAAAGAACCGCATGAGTATCCGGCACTTTCTCTGGCGAAGACCAAACAGGTGGAAGAACTGCAGCAATGGGCGGGAGCTTATCCGATCTGGCTGTCATGGAAACTAGACGGACTTACGCTGGTTCTGACGTATGATAACGGAAATCTTGTAAAAATTCTTACCAGAGGAAATGGAAACCTGGGTACCAACATTACATTTTTAAAGGGTGCGATCGGAGGATTCCCGCAAAAGATTTCGTATCAGGGGCATCTGGTTGTGCGAGGAGAAGCTGCCATATCCTATACAGATTTTGCACAGATCAACGACATGATTGAGGATGACGATGAAAAATATGCAAATCCGCGAAATCTGGCATCCGGAACGCTGAATCTGGAAGATCCGGCAGAAGTGAAGGCACGCCATGTCAGGTTTCATGCATTTACACTGGTGCATCTGGATGAGCCGATGGTATCGTGGGGAGAGCGGATGCACTTTCTGGAAGAATTGGGATTTGATGTGGTAGACAGGGAAGCGACAACCGCCCAAAAACTTCCGGAAGCCATTGACCGATGGACGAAACTTGTAGAGAGCGGAAAAATGGATATTCCGGTAGATGGTCTGGTGATCTGTTATGATGATACGGATTATGCGGCATCGGGAAGCGTGACCGGGCATCATGCGACACGCGCCGGTTTTGCGTTTAAATGGCAGGATGAAGCCGTGGATACAAAACTAAAATATATCGAATGGTCGTGTGCGGTGTCTACGATTTCCCCGGTTGCCGTGTTTGAACCGGTGCAGATTGAGGGAACAACGGTATCGAGAGCATCTCTATGCAATATCAGCGAGATCGAGCGTCTGGGAATCGGAAAAGAGTGTACACTTTCCGTGATCAAAGCCAATAAGATCATTCCGAAATGTATTGCGGTAAAAGATGCTGTAGGTGCTCCGGAGATTCCATCCCAGTGTCCGGTGTGTCATGCACCGACAAAGGTTCATGTGAGTGAAAACAGTGGCACAAAGACCCTGCATTGTACCAATCCAGACTGTACAGCCAAAAATGTCAAGAAATTTACCCGTTTTGTCAGCAAGTGGGGGATGGATATCGACGGACTTTCCATTCAGACGATGCTCCGTTTTATGAATGCGGGATTTATTCATGAATTTGCGGATATTTTCCGTTTGAAAGAGCATTTCGGGGAGATCAGCCAGATGGAGGGCTTTGGTGAAAAATCTGTGGCAAATATGGAACAGTCCATTGAAAAAAGCCGGCAGGTACATCCGGTGAACTTTATATTTGCCCTGTGCATACCGCTGATCGGTGTGGATGCCGGGAAAAAAATTGTTGCCGCCATTGGTTTTGAAGGCTTTTTGCAACGTCTGCATCAGGGGGACGGGTTTGAGGATATTGAGGGGATCGGAGCGGAACGTTCCCGATCAATTGTAACCTGGTATCAGAATGAAAAAAACCACAGTGGGTTTGAGGATCTGCTTCATGAACTTTCGATAGAACATGTAGAAGTGCAGGATACTTCTTCCGGAAGCTGTGCGGGACTGAGCTTTGTGATCACCGGAGATGTGCATCACTATAAAAACAGGGATGAATTTAAGGCCTATGTAGAAAGCCAGGGCGGAAAAGTGACAGGAAGTGTCTCAAAAAAGACGGCATATCTTGTCAACAATGACGTGGAATCCGCATCATCTAAGAATCGTAAGGCAAAAGAACTGGGAATTCCGATTATTTCCGAAGATACATTTATAGAACAATTTGGTGGGAGGTAGAAAAAGTTATGCCAATCAGAACACAAAGTGATCTGCCTGCAAAGGAGATCCTCGAACAGGAAAATATTTTCGTGATGGATGAGTCCCGTGCGATGCATCAGGATATTCGTCCGATCAATATCGTGATTCTGAACCTGATGCCACTGAAAGAAGAGACGGAATTGCAGATTTTCCGGTCATTGTCAAACACCCCGTTACAGGTAGACGTATCGCTGCTTGCACCGGCATCCCATGCATCCACCCATACTTCAAAGAGCCACCTGAACAAGTTTTATCAGACGTTTCAGGAAATTAAGAACCAGTATTTTGACGGGCTGATCATTACCGGTGCACCGGTGGAACAGATGAAATATGAAGAAGTCGATTACTGGGATGAAGTGTGTGAGATTATGGAGTGGTCCAAAAAGCATGTGACATCCACCCTGCATTTGTGCTGGGGAGCGCAGGCTGCACTTTATTATCATTACGGAATCCAAAAATATGATCTAAAGCAGAAAATGTTCGGGGTATTCCGGCACCATGTAATGAATCGCAAGATTCCGATGGTACGCGGATTTGATGATTATTTTTATGCTCCACATTCCCGGCATACCGAGATCCGGGAGGAAGATATTTTAAAGCATGAAGAACTGACCATTCTGGCAAAATCAAAAGAGGCGGGGGTTTTTCTGGTAATCAATCAGGATGGCAGCCAGATTTTTGTGATGGGACACCCGGAATATGACCGGATGACATTAGACAGTGAATATAAGCGTGACAGGGAGAAGGGACTTGCGATCACGCTTCCGTGTAATTATTATCCGGATGATGATCCAACGCAGCGGCCGATGCTGCAGTGGCGGTCACATGGAAATATCCTTTATGCAAACTGGCTGAATTATTACGTTTACCAGCAGACACCGTATGAGTTTATCAATACCGATGAAATCATTGGGAAATAGGGCAGCCGTTATGGGTTGCAGTTTTTACAAGGGGAATATCCGTCTTTGATCAATTTCTTGCGGAGCCCCTTGTATTTTTTTCGGTTTTTACTGCTCATCTGCTTTACCGAATAACAGTCCGGTTTGTGGAATTTTTTGGTGTTAGTATTTAAAATATAGACCGCGGATGCGTGTTCCTTTGCAGAACTATTATGGGAATTCTGGTCATTTTTTCCATTCAGATGACTGTCACCGGTGGCATAATCTATGGCAACACCCGGCTGTACATTGTAGCAGTAGGTACAAAAACAAATGCCCTTTCCCTGATCCTCCACAGAATAAGCTTCCATCAGGACACCGGAAGCGACCAGGTTACTGCCCTCAAAAACCGGTGTCACGCGGTATAAGACATGGTTATTGGTTTTGTCTATATATCGTGCGGTTTTTTCCTCAAAAGGAAGCATACCTTCATTGTTCATGTAGCGGGTGCCGGTGATCAGGTTCTTTTTATTGGCATTTTCCGCAGTAAGGCAGTAGGCGATGAGGTGGCAGCGGTTATACAGATAGTTGCCGTCCACGACACCGGTGTATTTGACTGTGTGCCAGCCGGATGGCCGGATCTGACCGATTTCCCCGCGCGCTTCGGTTGGCATGGTGTCTTTGCTCACATTGGCATAGGCCACACCGCATCGTCCGAGCTTGTCGAGTTTGTGGTAGGATTCAAAAGTATTGGTGTTTTTCTTTTCCCGGCTGGTGAAATATGGTTTATTTCCATGTACAGCCACAGAAGATTTTCCATTGTATTTTGGAACTTCTTTGATGGAAAAACGGTCTTTTGTGTTCTTTTGGGCAGCCTGTGCAGTCGTGATAAGCGCAGCAGAATCGGAACTTGTATCAGAAATGGGTGGTACAGGTACGAAAGCTACGGAAAAGGCAAGTAAAACAGCAAGCAAAGAAGTCCTGCATTTTGTGAAGTGTAATCGTTTCATGGGATTTCCTCCGTATTCCGTTATGATTTGTTTTCTATAGTATAACATAAAGTAAAGAATTTTTGGAAAAAAAGGAAAAAATCCAATAGATTGGAAACGTCAGTTTCGTATATTCTGATGTTGTAAGCGGAACTGTTTCGGTGTCATCTGATAGCGTTTTTTAAAGGTACGGATCAGATGGCTGCAATCGGCAAAGCCTGTTTCTCCCGCAATATAACTTAAATCATGCCCGGTAAATAAAAGGAGATTTTCCACTTTGCTCAGCCGCACAAATTCGATATACTGCTTGCAGCTTTGTCCATAGTATTTACGGAACTGCCGGGCAAAGTAAGAATAACTCATATGATATGTGCGCGCCAGAGATTCAATATTGATATTTTCCTGGGAATGATCATCGATATACATCAAAACATTCTGCATCGCTTCTTCCTCCACTTCCGGGATCTGATCCGTATCAAAAGAAATTCCCTGTTCCAGCCAGAAACGCAGCAGCTGTACGATCAGCCGGGCGAACTGGGCATAAACACAGGCATCATATCCGTAGCGTTTTTCCTGAACCTCTTTTAAGATATCCGTGAAAAACAGTTCAGCAGGAAAATCGGGCAGGTTGTCCGAATCAAAAACCAGCGGAGGGTTTGTGCTGTTTAAAATCTGGTGAAAGGCAAAGTTTAAATTTGGAAGATAATTCTCGGAAAGTTTTATGCGGTTGAGATTGAATTTACAGCAGATGTAAACATAGGGCTTATCATCGGTATGATAGATGGAGTGCATTGCCTGCGGAGGAAATACAATAAAGGCTCCTTTTTTCAGGAGACAGGTATTGTCATTACAGCTGACCGTTACAGATCCTTCCTGCACATAGACAAGTTCCAGAAAATAGTGCCAGTGGGAGGAAACGGGACCTTCCCAGTATCCGGTGCCACAGCAAAAAGCTTCAATAGGAGAGCGCAGCATATCACTGTATTCAAATAAATTTTCGTTCATATGACCCCCTGGTACTAAGACAAAAATCATAAAAATAGAATAGATTTGTTCTATTTTTATGTTATTGTATTATATCATAATTCAAAAATAATTGATACAATAACAGAAATTTGACAAGAAAGACAGTGGGGGCTTGTGATGAAAGTGAAAAAAGAAACATTGTTTCCAAAGACAAAAATACAGTGGCTGTGGGAAAATATGAAAGGCAGACGTGTATTATATGTGATCGGCATGCTGGGAACCGTTGTCTATAATATATTGCAACTGACGGTTCCGTATTATTCCGGAAGAATTGTGGATCTGTTTTTAAGTGGGGCAGATGCGTGGAAAAATATGAGAACGAATAGCGGTTTGTTCTATCATCTGCTCATCCTGATGATTGTATTTACCGTACTTCGCGGTGTGATTGTCTATGGAGACTGCATGATTTACGAGCATGTGTCACAGACGGTACTGTACCGTGTGCGCAATTTTTTGTATGACAAAATCCAGAGGCAGGATATGACCTTTTACAGCACATATCGTACCGGCGATCTGATGACGCGTGTTACGGGCGATCTGGATGCGGTGCGCCACATGGTTGCATGGGTGATCCGCATGGTGATCGAATCATTTTCCCTGTTTGGTGTGGTGGCAATATACTTCTTTTATATGAACTGGAAAATGGCTCTGAGCCTGTTAATTATTTCGCCGTTTGTGTTTTTTATCATTTATCTGTTCAAAAACAAGGTGGCACCGATGCATGCGAAACTGCGTGAAAAACTGGCACAGATGAACACCTATGCGCAGGAAAATATTTCCGGAAACCGTGTGGTAAAAGCGTTTGCCAGGGAAGCATATGAAATTGAAAAATTTGACCGGGCAAACAAAGATTATGCAGAGACGAACAAAGAAACCAGCATGGTATGGCTGAAATTTTTCCCATATGTGGAAAGCATTGCAAACCTTATGCCGGTAGTGATGCTGGCCGTGGGCGGTGTCTTTTTAATTCGGGGCGAACTGACGATGGGAGATTATGTGGCATTTTCCGGACTGATCTGGGCAATTGCCAACCCAATGCGCCAGATGGGAAATATCATGAATGAATTTCAGCGGTTCTCGGCCGCATCCAAAAAGGTGATGGAGATCTATTATTCCGAACCACAGATCAAAGATGCTTTGGATGCAGCTGCACACCCGAACCGCTTTGACGGGAAAATCGAATTCCGGGAGGTATCCTTTCAGTATGAAGATGGGGATCTTCCGGTGCTGCATGATATCTCTTTTACCGTAAAACCGGGGGAGACCATTGCAATCATGGGAGAAACCGGCTGCGGAAAGACTTCCCTGATCAACCTGATCCCGCGGTTTTATGAGCCGACGAAAGGGGAAGTGCGGATCGATGATATACCGGTGCAGAATTTCAGACTGTCCGACCTGCGCAAACAGATCGGACTTGCCACACAGGATGTGCTGTTGTATTCCGATACGATCGAGGGAAACATTGCCTACGGAGACAGCAGCATTGATCTCGAAGAAGTGGAAAAATTTGCAAAATATTCTGCGGCATCTGATTTTATCTCAAAGATGCCGGAAGGATATGATACAGTGGTCGGAGAGCGTGGCGTAGGCCTTTCCGGCGGACAGAAACAGCGAATTTCCCTGGCAAGAGCACTGGCGGTGCGGCCTTCGATTCTGATTCTGGACGATACGACCTCTGCGGTGGATATGGAAACGGAAAAACAGATTCAGGAAGCACTGCGGCATCTGGATTTTTCGTGTACGAAGGTAATTATCGCACAGCGGATTTCCACTACGATGATGGCGGATAAGATTCTGGTGATGCAGCATGGACGGATCACGGAGATGGGAAATCATGAGGAACTTATGGCAAAAAAAGGATATTATTACGAACTGGTACAGCTGCAGACCGGCGAAGACCTGGTATAGGGGGTGAGACAATGGCAAAGAATACATATAAGCAGGATGAAATCCTGGAAGAACCGTTTGATATCCGGCATCTGCTCCGGGCGTCATCCTATATCAAAAAATATCGCAGGGGTATGATCCTTGCGATCGTCCTCAGCGGAATCGGAGGAGCGTTCGGGTACGTGGCACCGATGATTATTCAGCGGGCACTTGATATTGCGGTGCCTGATAAAAATATGAGACTGTTATTTTCCCTGGTGGCGGCGCTGATTGCCATCTATGTGGTCAGCGTGATTTTTACCACGATCCGCAGTCGCATCATGGTGGATGTCAGTCAGAATATTATTTATGATATCCGCAAGGACCTGTTTGAACATCTGCAGGAACTTCCGTTTCAGTATTACGACGACAGACCGCATGGAAAGATTCTGATCCGGGTGGTCAATTATGTCAATTCGGTATCGGATATGTTGTCAAACGGACTGATCAATATCGTGCTGGAAGCATTTAATCTGCTGTTTATTATTATTTTTATGTTTATGGTAGATGTGCAGATGGCACTGGTCGTGTTGTGTGGAGTTCCCGTGCTTGCCGTCTTTATGTTCTGGATCAAAAATAAGCAGAGAAAGGCGTGGCAGGCCGTATCCAACAAGAACTCAAACTTAAATGCGTATCTGCAGGAAAATATTGTAGGTGCCCGGATTACACAGATTTTTGCACGTGAGGATGAAAATGCAAAAATCTTTAACGGACTTTCCAAAGAATGCAGACGGACCTGGAATACCGCTGTGCGCTACTCAAACCTTGTATGGCCGGGCATTGATACCATTTCGGTGTTTGTCCGTGCTGCCATCTTTTTGTTTGGCCTTGTCATTTTCGGGCAGGGAAATAAGTCGCTGGGAACGATCGTGGCGATTTCCAGTTATGCTTCGTATTTCTGGCAGCCGATCATGAACCTTGGAAATATATTCAACAATTTTATCAATAATATCGCTTATCTGGAACGGATCTTTGAAACCATCGATGAGCCGGTTACCGTAAAAGATGCAGAGCATGCGATCAAGATGCCAAAGATCCGGGGGAAAGTTACGTTTGACCATGTGACCTTTGCATATGATGAGACAAAAACGATATTAAAAGACGTATCCTTTACGGTAAATCCCGGGGAGAATGTTGCACTTGTAGGACCGACCGGGGCCGGAAAGAGTACCATCGTCAATCTGATTTCACGGTTCTACAATGTCAATGACGGAAAGGTACTGATCGATGATCAGGATATCGCAGATGTGACCATTCATTCTCTCCGTGCGCAGATGGGGATTATGATGCAGGACAGTTTTATTTTTTCGGGAACAATTGCAGATAATATCCGGTACGGAAAATTGGATGCCACACAGGAGGAAATTGAAAAAGCGGGAAAAATTGTCTGTGCCGATCCGTTTATCCGGGAAATGCCGAAAGGATATGAAACACAGGTGCGGGAGCGTGGGTCCATGCTTTCCCAGGGACAGAAACAGCTGATTTCTTTTGCGAGAACACTGCTTTGTGACCCGGCAATTCTGATTTTGGATGAGGCAACTTCCAGCATTGATGTGCAGACGGAAAAAGCATTGCAGACCGGATTAAACCGTATGCTTAAGGGCAGGACGTCCTTTATTATTGCGCACCGGCTCTCCACGATCCGTGGCTGTGACAAGATCATGTATATTGATGACGGTGGAATCGCAGAGGCGGGAACGCATGAAGAACTGATGAAAAAGAAAGGCAGATATTACAAACTGTATACGGCACAGAAATCTTTGCACTAAAATAAACGAAAAGAGCCAAAAGTACTAGGAATTATCCCCCTTTTATGTTACCATAATAAGTGTAATTATTATGAACAGAAGGGGGATACTTATATGGCAAAAGAACTAGTTGCGATGTTGCTTGCCGGAGGCCAGGGGTCCAGATTATATGCACTGACACAGAAGCTTGCAAAGCCTGCAGTTCCGTTTGGGGGAAAGTACCGTATCATTGATTTTCCACTGTCGAACTGCGTAAATTCAGGAATTGATACGGTGGGGATTCTGACCCAGTATCAGCCGTTTGTATTAAACGAGTATATTGGAAATGGCCAGCCGTGGGATCTGGATCGTCTTTACGGAGGCGTGCATGTACTTCCACCGTACCAGAAAGCATCGGGGTCTGACTGGTACAAAGGCACGGCAAATGCTATTTATCAGAATATTGCTTTTATTGAACGCTATGATCCGCAGTATGTAATTATTCTCTCGGGAGACCAGATCTGCAAACAGGATTACAGTGATTTTCTTGAATTCCATAAGAAGAAGGGAGCAGAATTTTCGGTCGCAGTCATGGAAGTACCGTGGGAGGATGCATCCCGTTTTGGTCTGATGGTAGCAGACGAGGATGATAAGATTACGGAATTCCAGGAGAAACCAAAGGAGCCGAAATCCAATCTTGCGTCCATGGGAATCTACATATTCAACTGGGATATTTTAAAAAAATATCTGATTGAGGACGAAGCAGATCCAAATTCAGAGAACGATTTCGGAAACAATATTATTCCAAATCTGTTGCGTGACGGAAGAAAGATGTATGCTTATCATTTCAACGGATACTGGAAAGATGTCGGAACCATTCCGTCTCTGTGGGAAGCAAACATGGAAGTGCTTGATCCGGAACATAGCGGCATCAACCTGTTTGATGAAAACTGGAAAATTTACAGCAGAAACAGTGGTATGACCGGTCACCGGATTGGAGAGAATGCCGTGCTGGATAACTGTCTGATTACCGATGGATGTAACATCAAGGGTACCGTCAGACATTCCATCCTGTTTTCCGGTGTCACGGTGGAAGAAGGCGCCATTGTAGAAGATGCCGTTGTCATGGGACACTCCACGATCAAGGCAGGTGCGGTTGTCAGACACTGTATCATTGCAGAAAATGCGACCATCGAAGAAGATGCGGTTGTGGGAGCAAAACCAAAAGGGGAAGGAATTGGAGAAGTTGCCACAATTGCAGCGGATGTAACGATCGGAAAAGGAGCAAAAATTGGTCCGAGCGCTATGATTTATGAAGATGTGAAGGAGGGTGAGGAGCAATGTTAAATTCAAAGACAGAGGCATTGGGAATTATTTTCCCGAACAGCTATGATGCAATGGTGCCGGATCTGGTTTCGGAGCGCCTCATGGCATCCATTCCATTTGCCAGCAGATACCGCATGTGCGATTTTATTCTTTCCAGCATGGTACACAGCGGAATTGACAATATTTCCATTATCGTAAGAAAAAATTACCATTCCCTGCTGGATCATCTCGGCGCCGGCCGTGAGTGGGATCTGGTCCGCAAAAACGGAGGCTTGAATATTGTTCCTCCGTTCGCACAGAAACAGGTAAAGGTATTCGAGGGACGCATCGAGGCACTTGAGAGTCTGCGCGGATATCTGTTAAAGCAGCCACAGAAATATGTCATTATGACCGATGCAAATATTGCCATCAATTTTGATTTTAATGAACTTTTAGATGCGCATATCAAGAGTGGTGCGGATGTGACCATGATGTACCGCAAGCAGGAAATTCCGAAGGCATTTATCCGTCAGAGCAGGGACCGCATGGATCTGTACTATGCACTCGGCATGAACGGAGACCGCGTCAGCAAGATTTACATCAACCCGACCGAAGAGGGGGAGATGAATTTCAGCATGAATGTTTATGTGGTAGAACGCGAGTTTTTGATCCGTATGATAGATGATGCGTATGTACATGGGCATACTTACTTTGTACGTGACCTTTTGGACAAGCAGATTGACCGGCTGGATATCCGCGGGTTCTGCTACGATGGCTATGTGGTCAATATCCATGATACCCAGAGTTATTTTGAAGAAAATATGCGTCTGTTACAGGAAGAAAACTTAAATGCACTGTTTTCTCCAAATCAGATTTACACCAAGATCCGTGACGATAACCCGACCCGTTATATCAACGGTTCCAAAGCAAAGAATGTTATGGTTGCCGATGGCTGTGTGATCGAGGGAGAAGTCGAAAACAGCGTCCTGTTTCGAGGCGTTCACGTCGGAAAAGGCGCAAAAGTGAAAAATTGTGTACTGATGCAGGATACCGTAGTGGAAGATAATGCAAGCGTGGAATACGTGATTACCGACAAGAATGTACGTGTCACAGAGGGCAAGTCACTGACCGGAAATGAGTCGTATCAGGTATATGTATCCAAGGGGCAGGTCGTATAATTTTATGCTTTCCAAATAATACAGAGTCTGTTATAATAAGCAAAGATAAAATACTGAGGAGGCAATTGTATTATGGCTGATAGCAGAAAAACAGTTCAGATAAAATCAGATCCTGTCGGGGATGTCCGTATCGCAGATGAAGTCGTTGCGATCATTGCAGGACTTGCAGCAACAGAAGTAGATGGCGTCAGTTCCATGGCGGGAAACATCACAAACGAAATTGTCAGCAAGCTTGGCATGAAGAACCTTTCTAAGGGAATCATGATTGAAATTATGGACAATGAAGTAAAGGTTGATGTTGCCATCAATATTGCATATGGTTACAGCATCCCGGATGTCTCTGCCAAGGTACAGGATAAAGTAAAGGCTGCCATTGAGAATATGACAGGTCTGACAGTCGCTGTTGTCAATGTCCGTATCGCAAGTGTTGATATGGGAACTGATAATTAAATCTTTGTATTCGAAACAGAATATGGTATAATAAAGGATGTCTGAACGAAAGACATCCTTTATTTTTGAGCGAGGAGAGAAGATGACAAGAAGAGAGTTAAGAGAAAATGTATTCAAGATGCTTTTCCGCGTAGAATTTTTTGATGCGGGAGAACTGCCAGAACAGCTGGTATTGTTTGGAGAGGAAGTCGATCATGTAACGGATCAGGATTTCAAATATATCGCTGAGCGTTATCGCGACATTTACAATCATCTGACGGAAATCGATGGAGCAATCAACGAAGTCGCAAAAGGCTGGAAGACAACCCGTATGGGCAAAGTAGATCTGGCACTGATCCGTCTGGCGGTATATGAGATCCGTTACGATGATGAGATTCCATTTAAGGTTGCGGTCAATGAGGCTGTGGAACTGGCAAAACAATACGGAACCAATGATTCACCGGCATTTGTCAATGGAATTCTTGCAAAGTTTGCAGAATGATGAAACATGTATATTCGGTAGGGCAGGTAAATAAATACATTAAAAATATGTTCGCTCAGGACTTTATGCTGCACCATATCAGCATCAAGGGAGAGGTATCTAACTGTAAGTATCACTCCAGCGGGCATATTTATTTTACAATGAAAGATGCAGACGGAACGATAAACGCGATCATGTTTGCAGGAAGCCGCAGGGAAGGATTAAAATTCCCGATGAAAGAGGGCGACCGCGTGGTTGTGACCGGATCCGTGGAAGTGTATGAAAGAGATGGCAGATACCAGATCTATGCACGGACGATTGAACGGGACGGAGAGGGAAATCTGTATCTGAAATTTGAAGCGTTAAAGCGGGAGCTTGAAGATATGGGAATGTTTGCGGAGGAATACAAACAGCCCATTCCCACCTATGCAAAAACCGTGGGGATTGTTACGGCAGAGACCGGGGCAGCGATTCAGGATATCCGCAATATTGCTGGGCGCAGGAACCCGTATGTGCAGCTGATTCTCTGCCCGGCCCTGGTGCAGGGAGAGGGTGCGGCAGCATCAATTGTCCATGGAATTCATGCACTTGAACAGATCGGCGTGGATGTAATCATTGTCGGACGGGGCGGTGGATCCATAGAGGATCTGTGGGCATTTAACGAAGAAATGGTGGCACGGGCCATTTTTGACTGCCGGATTCCGGTGATCTCCGCTGTCGGTCATCAGACGGACTTTACGATTGCAGATTATGTCGCAGACCTGCGGGCACCGACTCCGTCTGCAGCAGCGGAGCTGGCGGTGTTTGATTATCGGCAGGCAATGCAGGAACTGCTTGGCATGCGGCAGCAGATGGACAAAGAACTCCAAAGGAAAGTAACCGTGGCAAGAAACCATCTGGAGCACCAGAGGATGCGCCTGCACTATCTCAGCCCTCAGCAGCGGATGAATGAAAACCGGCGAAGAGTGGCAGAGTATGAAGAGAAACTGACCGGACGCATGGAGGAACTGCTGCGTGAGCGCAGACACCGCCTGGCACTTCTGGCAGGCACGCTGGAGAGCTATTCCCCGGTAAAGAAACTCCGTGGAGGGTATGCATTCGTGGAGGATGGGAACCATCAGGCACTGCGGAGCATCCACCAGATCAGGAAAAAAGATACCGTGCAGATCCATTTGCTGGATGGCACACTGACGGCAGCAGTGACAGAAATTCAGGCAGCCGGAGGAGTAAAAAATGAGTGATGAATTAGAAAAAAAAGAACCGGGACTGGAGGAACGGTTTGCAAAGATCGATGCCATACTTGATGCGATGGAAGACGAAAACGTAACGTTAGACCGTTCGTTTGCCCTATACAAAGAGGGACTGGAACAGATCAAAGCAGCCGGCCAGTCTTTGGATACGATAGAAAAGGCAATGCTTGTACTGAACCAGGATGGAAAATTGGAGGAATTCTGATGGAGATCAGACAGGAAATAAAACGCAGGGCGGCAGACATTGAAGCACGGATCGCACCGTTTCTGCCACAGGAAAAAGGGTTTCAGCAGACCGTGCTCGATGCCATGGAATACAGTGTTTTTGCAGGCGGAAAGCGTCTGCGGCCGATGCTGATGGAAGCATCTTACCAGATGTTTGACGGAACGAATCCGGCAATTGATGATTTTATGGCGGCGATTGAGATGATCCACACCTATTCACTGATCCATGATGATCTTCCGGCGATGGATAACGACGAATACCGGCGTGGGAAAAAGACAACCCACGCGGTATACGGGGAAGCAATGGCAATCCTTGCGGGGGATGCCCTTTTAAATTATGCGTTTGAGACCGTGGCAGCAGCACTGACCAGAAACGAAGGAGACTGGCGGATTGCCAGAGCTTTTTCTGTGCTGGCACAAAAAGCAGGCGTATACGGAATGATCGGTGGCCAGGTGGTTGACGTGGAGAGCGAGAAAACCGGACAGACCATCGACCGCAACCGGCTGGACTTTATCTACCGGTTAAAAACCGGAGCGCTGATTGAAGCATCGCTTATGATCGGAGCCATTTTGGCAGGCGCGGATGAAGTGTCGGTTGCGCGTATGCAGGAAGCTGGAGCAAAGCTGGGACTTGCCTTTCAGATTCAGGATGATATTCTCGATGTCACGGGATCTTTTGAAAAACTCGGTAAGCCGATCGGCAGTGATGCAGAAAATGAGAAGGCAACCTATGTGACATTCGAGGGGCTGGAGCAGGCAAAAAAGGATGTAGAGCGGCTTTCCGGGGAAGCAATAAAGATATTGGATGAATTTGAAGGAGAGCATACGTTTCTGCATGACCTGTTTTTCTATTTGATCAACAGGGATCATTAATTTTTCGAGGGCAACATGGTTTTAGATCGGATAAAAAAAGTAAATGATATCAAACAACTAAACGAGGAAGAACTGGCGGAGCTACAGGAAGAAATCCGTGATTTTCTGGTGGAAAATATTGCAAAAACCGGAGGACATCTGGCATCGAATCTGGGTGTGATTGAACTGACGATGGCGCTTCATCTGTCATTTGACCTGACGAGAGACCGGATTATCTGGGATGTCGGACATCAGTCCTACACGCACAAGATTTTAACCGGGCGTAAGTTGGGGTTTGCCACTTTACGGCAGTATGGCGGGATGAGCGGCTTTCCAAAGACACAGGAAGATCCGGCGGATGCATTCAATACCGGGCACAGCTCCACGTCCATTTCCGCAGGACTTGGCATGGCGCAGGCGAGGGAACTGACCGGTGACAATTATTATGTGGTCTCTGTGATCGGAGACGGGGCACTGACCGGCGGTATGGCATACGAAGCAATGAACAATGCTTCCCGCATGAAAACCAATTTTATTATTGTGTTAAATGATAACCAGATGTCGATCTCCGAAAATGTGGGAGGAATGAACCAGTATCTGAATTCTTTCCGCACCTCGGACGCATATTTGGATTTAAAAGACGGTGTGACAAATTCCCTGAACCGGATTCCGGTTGTGGGGGAACGGATGGTCAAACGGATCCGGAATGCCAAAAGCGGTATCAAACAGCTGTTTGTTCCGGGAATGTTTTTTGAAAATATGGGTATCACATATTTAGGCCCGGTGGATGGCACCAACATAAAAGAAATCCGAAAAGTGCTTGCGGAAGCAAAGCGTGTGCGCGGTCCGGTGCTGGTTCATGTACGCACGATCAAGGGAGAGGGATATCTTCCTGCCGAGCGTCATCCGGCGCGCTTCCATGGAACGGGACCGTTTGACATTGACACCGGTGTTCCGCTGTATCATCAGGAAAAAGCGCATTACACGGATGTGTTTTCCACAGTCATGCGCAAAATGGGGGAGCGGGAGCTGAAGGTGGTTGCGATTACCGCAGCGATGGCAGATGGAACCGGTTTAAAGAGATTTAAAAATCTTTTCCCGGAACGTTTTTTTGATGTGGGAATTGCAGAGGAGCATGCGGTGACGTTTGCGGCCGGTATGGCAAAGGCAGGACTCAAACCGGTATTTGCGGTGTATTCTTCCTTTTTACAGCGTGCCTATGACCAGGTATTACATGATGTGTGTGCACAGAATCTCCCGGTTGTGTTTGCCGTAGACCGTGCAGGATTAGTCGGAAAGGATGGCGCCACGCATCAGGGAATTTTTGACCTGTCGTATCTGTCAAGTATTCCGAACCTGACGGTTATGGCTCCGAAAAACAAATGGGAGCTTTCCGATATGCTCAAGTTTGCGATTGCTGCAGAGGAACCGGTGGCGATCCGTTATCCGCGCGGAGAAGCCTGCGATCTCTGGAAAGATCAGCGGGCACCGATTCAAAAAGGCTGTGCGGAAGTACTCGCCGAGGGTACAGAGGTTGCACTTTTTGCAATCGGTTCGATGGTGGAAACCGCCTGGCAGGTAAGAAAAAAACTGGCAGAAAAAGGAATCCCGACAACGGTGGTAAATGCAAGATTTGCCATGCCACTGGATAAAAACTGCCTGCGGAAACTGGCAGAATCCCATCCGCTTCTTGTGACGATGGAAGAGAACGTGGCAAGCGGGGGATTTGGAGAGCATGTGGCTGCATTTCTGGAGGAAGAAGCACTGCATACAAAGGTCCTCAGGATTGCAATTCCTGACTGCTTTGTGGAACATGGAAGTGTTGGCGAATTAAAAAAAGCACTGGGACTGGATGCAGATTCCGTGACGGAAAAAATATTAGCAGAATTACCGGAGGAATTATGAAAGAACGATTGGATGTACTTCTTGTAAAACGTGGTCTGGCACCATCGCGGGAAAAGGCAAAGACCATGATTATGGAAGGCAATGTATTTGTCAACAATAACCGGGAGGATAAGGCGGGAAGCACTTTTGCAGAGGATGCTCCGATTGAGATCCACGGAAATACATTGAAATATGTCAGCCGCGGCGGTCTGAAACTGGAAAAAGCGATGACACATTTTTCCATTTCCTTAGATGGCATGGTGTGCATGGACATCGGTGCTTCGACGGGCGGGTTTACGGACTGCATGCTGCAGAACGGGGCAAAGAAAGTGTATTCCGTCGATGTGGGATATGGCCAGTTTGCATGGAAACTGCGCCAGGACCCAAGGGTTGTCTGTATGGAAAAAACAAACATCCGCTATGTCACACCGGAAGATATCGATGATGTGCTCGATTTTGCTTCGGTGGATGTCTCATTTATTTCCCTGACCAAAGTGCTCCCGGCGGCACGCGCACTGTTAAAGGACGGCGGACAGATGGTATGTCTGATCAAACCACAGTTTGAAGCCGGACGGGAAAAAGTGGGAAAGAAAGGCGTGGTACGTGATAAGGCCGTTCACGAGGAAGTGATCGAGAGGATCATTACCTTTGCACTGGAAAACGGATTTTCGGTACACCATCTGGAATACTCACCGATCAAGGGACCGGAGGGAAACATCGAGTATCTCGTGCATATTGAAAAATCGGACGAAGCAATAAAGGAGGAATCCGTGGATATTCACGCAGTTGTGGAAGCAGCACACGGAGAATTGGATAAGTAGATGCGTAAATTTATGCTGATCACGAACCGGTACAAAGATCGTGATCTGACACTCTCAAACGAAATTGTCTCGTACATACAACAAAAGGGCGGCAGTGCTGCAATCTGTGTCAGCAATGTGGAGGATGATAACCAGAAAGATTTTGCACTTTCCGAGATTCCGGCAGACACGGAATGTATCCTTGTTCTCGGCGGAGACGGCACGTTAATCCGCGCAGCAACCAAGGTGGAGGCGCTGCAGATTCCGCTGATCGGTGTCAACCTTGGGACACTGGGGTATCTGTGTGAGCTTGAGGAAGCTACCGTATTTCATGCCATCGACTGTCTGATGCAGGATGCTTGCATCATGGAAGAGCGGATTGTTCTGACCGGCGAAAAAATTGGCGGAAACGGTGCACATATGGCATTGAATGATGTCGTGATCCACTGGTCCGGGGATCTGTCCATGCTGCTTTTAAATGTGTATGTCAATGGGGAATATCTGACAACTTACCACGCAGATGGCGTGATTGTTGCGACACCGACCGGTTCCACGGGGTATAATCTTTCCACCGGAGGTCCGATCGTGGACCCGAAAGCAAGGGTACTTCTTCTGACACCGATCAATGCACATGACTTAAACTCCAAAAGCATTGTGTTTGGAGCGGAGGATGTTGTGGAGATTAAGATGGGAAGCAGACGGTTTCAAAAGGACGAGACGGCATGTGTCAGCTTTGACGGGGACACACCGGAGCATCTGCACGTGGGAGACCGTGTGCGGATTGCACAGGCACAAAGTACCATCTGGATCTGCAAAATCAGTAACCAGAGTTTCCTGGAAATACTGAGGAAAAAGATGAGACCGTAGGACGCAAAGGAGGACATATGAAAACAACACGACAGGCAAAGATACTCGAATTGATTCAGAAAAAAGATGTGGAAACACAGGAAGAATTGTCCGCATATCTCGAAAAAGAAGGGTTTCAGGTTACCCAGGCAACCGTATCCCGTGATATCCGTGAACTGAAGCTGACAAAGATTTCGACCGACAACGGCAGACAAAAATATGCGGTGATTACGGACGCGGATTCCAATATGATGGAAAAATATGCAAGGGTTCTCAGGGAAGGATTTTTGTCCGTGGATGCTGCGGAAAATATTGTTGTGATCAAAACCGTGTCCGGTATGGCGGGAGCCGTTGCGGCTGCAGTAGATGCCATGCGTATGCAGGAGATTGTCGGCTCACTTGCGGGAGACGACACGATTCTGTGTGTGATCCGTACGTCCGATGACGCGGTGCACATCATGAAAAAGCTTCGGAAAATTGTAGAACAGTAATAAAAATGCTTCGGAAAAGTAGAAGGAGAATGTATGTTACAAAATCTACATGTGAAGAACCTTGCCCTTATCACAGAGACAGAGGTAGAATTTAAAGAAGGACTTAATATTTTGACAGGAGAGACCGGTGCCGGTAAATCCATCATCATTGGTTCGGTTGCACTGGCACTCGGAGAGAAGGTTCCAAAGGAACTGCTCCGGGATAACGAAGAGACCGCACTTGTGGAGCTGGTCTTTTCGGTTGAAAACCCAAAGGTTCTGGATGCGATCCGGCAACTGGGCATAGAAACAGAGGATGAAACAGTAATATTAAGTCGTAAGATAACTTCCGGAAGGGCAATTGCGCGGATCAATGGAGAAGCAGTGTCTGCTTCCCGGTTAAAAGAGGTGGCGTCTTTGCTCATCGATATTCACGGACAGCATGAGCACCAGTCTCTTCTTTCCAAAAAGAAACATCTGGAAATCCTCGATGCCTATGCAAAAGACGCGCTGGGAGAAAAAAAAGAGCGTCTTGCCGCCTGTTATCAGGAATACCGGAAACTGAAAAAAGAGTGGGAGTCCTCGTCTTTGGATACCGAGGAGCGCGCCAGAGAGTTGTCGTTTCTTGCGTATGAAGTAAAGGAAATCGAAGAGGCACAGCTTTCCGTCGGGGAGGATACCCGGCTGGAAGAACAGTATCGCAGATTTGCAAACGCAAAAAAGATCATGGATGCCATATCGGCTGCCGGTGCAGCTACCGGGGGAGACGGCGGTACCGGAGAGAATGCATCGGAACTCGTCAGCCGTGCCCTGCGGGAAGTCAGTTCGGTTTCGGCATATGAGGAGCGCATTGCGCAGATGGAACAGATGCTTACCGATATTGATAATCTGCTGAGCGATTTCAATCATGAGATTTCTTCCTACCTGTCGGGGGAGGAATTTGATGACGAAGTCTTTTATCAGACCGAAAAGAGGCTGGATGAGATCAATCACCTGAAATCCAAGTATGGAAATACGATGGAAGAGATTCTGCAGTCAGCGGAAGAAAAAACAAAGCGTATTGCCGTATTACAGGATTATGATAAATACTTAAATGATCTTTTAACTTCCATGAACCGGAAGAAAGAAGAATTGGACGGGCTGTGTGCAGAGGTTTCCGGAATCCGGAAGAAAGCGGCAAAGGGATTGACGAAAGCGATTGCACAGGCACTTGAAGATCTGAATTTTTTAGATGTGCAGTTTACGATGGAATTCCGGAAGACGGAGTACAGTGCCGGAGGCTGGGATGAGGCAGAATTTATGATCTCCACCAATCCGGGAGAACCGTTAAAGCCTCTGGGAAAGGTCGCTTCCGGCGGAGAACTTTCCCGTATTGCGCTCGCGGTCAAGACCGTCATGGCGGATACGGATGAGATTCCGACGTTGATCTTTGATGAGATTGACAGTGGAATCAGCGGGCGTACGGCACAGATGGTATCGCAGAAGATGAAACTGCTGGCAAAGACGCACCAGATCATCTGCATCACTCATCTGCCGCAGATTGCTGCCATGGCAGATGCCCATTTCCTGATTGAAAAATCGGTGGAGCATGCGTCCACGGTTTCCCGGATTCATCCGCTGCGGGAAGAGGAAAGTATCGAGGAACTGGCGCGGATGCTTGGCGGCGTGGAGATCACAGATACGGTTTTAGAAAACGCACGCGAGATGAAACGTCTGGCAGAAAAATACGAATAGATAAAACCAAAGTCCGCATACTAAAGGTATCCGAGAAGATAGGAGAACCTTTGGCATGCGGTCTTTTTATATGCGTATATTCAAAAATATTATCTGTATTTATGTTCTGGCGCTGTGCTGCTTTGCCTATGCCACCATGATACATGCCATTCCCGATCATGTATACGTGCAGGAGGGGCAGAAACTGGAACTGGACAAAAAAATTCCGGTCACACTGGCAATGTCCACAAAACCGCAATCCGTTATGGCACAGATCGGGGAGCGGACGTTTCAGGCAATGAAGCAGGAACGGGCAGTGGAAACGTGCAGCCAGCTGAAGCAGGGGGAATATACACTGACCTGCTATCTGTTTGGCATCCTTCCTATGAAAGAGGTGCAGGTTTCCGTGGTGAACGGAAAATCTTTATACGTGAGCGGACAGGTGGTGGGCATTTACGGGGCTGCCCAGGGAGTACTGGTGCTGGGATCCGGCCCGGTGGAAACTGTGGACGGAAGCAGCCGGCAGCCGGCAGAACACATTGTATTTCCGGGGGATTATATTACTGCTGTAAATGGAAAAGCGGTCACGAAAAAAGAAGAACTGATGGAGCGGATCAATCAGTACGGGGAACAACCGGTGGTGCTGACCCTGTGGCGCGGAGCCGAGCAGATTCAGGTATCGGTGGAACCGGTTGAGGCAGCAGAACACAAAGGCTATCGTCTGGGACTCTGGGTGAAAGATGACATGGCAGGGATCGGCACGCTGACCTATTTTGATCAGGACGGAAACTTCGGGGCACTGGGACACGGAATCGGAAACGGACAGACCAAAGACCTGCTCCGTCTGTCAGACGGCCGGCTGTACAAAGCACAGGTGCTCGGTATCAAAAAAGGTGTCCGGGGAACACCGGGAGAGCTGGAGGGAGTTGTCTATTATGGGAAAGACAACCAGATCGGAGAAGTGTCCAGCAATACACAAATCGGTATCTATGGCACGTTGACGAAAAACTTCCGGGAAGAAAAGAAAAACGAAAGTCTGTTGTGTCCGGTCGGTTACAAACAGGAGATTCAGACAAAGGATGCGGTAATTCTGTCGGATGCGTCCGGGGAACTGCAGTCATATCGCATCGTAATTGATGATCTTGATTATACACCGGGAGATAAAAATAAGGGAATCCGTTTTCATGTGGAGGATGAGAACCTGCTGAAGCTGACCGGCGGAATCGTGCAGGGACTGTCCGGAAGCCCGATCCTGCAGGATGGAAAACTGATCGGTGCCGTGACCCATGTGCTTGTTAACGATCCAACGAAAGGATATGGCATTTTTGTGGAGGAAATGACGGCAAATAAAATAGGACAAAAGACCTAGATGTGAAATCTGCACAAAAAAAGAAACGGTCAAATGCAAAAAAGTTATATTTTATACATGAAAAAGGATTGCAATAGAGAACAAAAAAGGTTATAATAATCATTAATTGCTCGAAATTATTCGAAAATAATAAATGTTTAACGTAGTGGGAGTATTACATGGATAAGTTGGTAGGGTTTGCCCGGAAGAAGCGACTGGGCGATCTGCTTGTGGATGCAGGAGTCATTTCGCAGGATCAGCTGGTAAAAGCGTTACAGGTCCAGAAAACAGAAAAACAGGGAGAGCGTCTCGGAGTGGTACTGATAGATCTGGGGTTTACAGACGAAAAACAGATCGTAGAGGCACTGAAGGCCCAGCTGAAAATACAGAGTGTCGATCTGTCAACCCTGCGCATCCCGGAGGAAATCATCCGGCTTTTGGACGAGGCAGTGCTGCGGAAGTATAATCTGATTCCGTTTAAGTTCAATGAGAAAAATCCCAATCTTTTGTGCGTGGCAATGAGCGATCCGCTGGATATCCGGGCGATGGACGATGTTTCCATCATTACCGGGTGTCAGGTGGAGCGTTTTGCTGCAACCCCGAGTGATATTGCGGCAGCCGTCGACCGCTACTATGGAAATGCAGAAGCCCTGCGTGTGGCAGAACAGTATACAAGGGAAAAGCAGGAACAGGCAAAAGCCAGGGCAGCCCTAGATCCCGGGAGTGGAAACGATGAGAACAATGTCCAGCAGGCACCGATTGTCAAACTGTTAGGACAGATCATCGAGCAGGCGGTCCACAGGAGAGCCAGCGATATCCATATCGAACCGATGGAAAACCAGGTGCGGATCCGGTTCCGTGTGGATGGCGTGCTGCACGAAGCCATGCGGCACGACATCAGCCTGCATGCCGCACTGATCGCAAGAATAAAAATTGTCAGCGGACTTGACATTTCCGAAAAGCGCCGCCCACAGGACGGTCGTGCGACCAGCATTGTGGACCGGCAGGAATACGACATCCGTGTGTCCGTGCTTCCGACCGTCTACGGGGAAAAGGTCGTTATGCGTCTCGCACAGAAAAAAGCACTGACATTGGACAAGCGGGATCTGGGATTCCCGGAGGAAGAATTAAAAAAATTTGACCACATCCTAAGCCATCCGAACGGGCTTATTCTCGTCACGGGACCGACCGGAAGCGGTAAGTCCACGACATTATATACTGCATTAAATGAATTAAACGTAGAAGGTGTCAATATCATCACGGTAGAAGATCCGGTTGAGGCGAACTTAAACGGGGTCAACCAGGTACAGGTAAACGAAAAGGCGGGACTTACCTTTTCCTCGGCACTGCGTTCCATCCTGCGTCAGGATCCGGACATCATCATGATCGGGGAGATCCGTGACCAGGAGACCGCAGAGATTGCGGTAAAGGCATCCATCACCGGACACTTGGTGGTCAGCACCTTACATACAAACAGTTCGGCAAATACCATCACCCGTCTGGCAGATATGGGAGTGGAAAACTACCTGATTGCGGATTCCGTGGTCGGGGTAATCGCCCAGCGTCTGGTGCGCCGGGTCTGTCCGGCATGCGGAATTGTCCGGGAGGCAACCGCAGGGGAGAAAAAAATACTCGGCATAAAGGATCCCGCCAGACGGATCAATGTCCGCACACCGGGGCACAAAGAATGTGTCCGCTGCGGCGGAACCGGATACTATGGAAGAATCGGTATTTATGAGATCATGCCGGTCACGGCAGACCTGCGGCAGGCGATCAACCGCGGGGAGAATGCGGATGTGCTTGAGGAGATCGCACTTACACATGGCATGAAAACGCTTCGCATGAGTGCCATTGATTACGCACTGCGCGGAATCACCACCGTCGAGGAAGTGCAGCGTGTGGCATACGATGACGAAGAGGATTAAATAAAACAGGGAAGGGAAGGCAGCAAAACAGATGGAATTGTCAATGTATACGCTTCTTTCGATAGCAAAAGCGCATCATGCGTCCGACTTACATATTACCGTGGGGGTACGGCCGAAGTGCAGGATCAGCGGAACACTTTATGAAATGGACGGATTTGAGAGACTGACACCGGCGATGACCAAAGAACTGGTGGAATCCATGTTTGGACCGAAACAGAAGGCAACCATGGAGGCCACTGGTGAAGTGGATTTTGCCTATACCGATACCCGTGTGGGGCGATTCCGTGTCAATGCATTTCACCAGAGGGGGTCGTATGCTGCAGTTCTTCGTATTGTGGCAAGTGATATTCCAACACCGGAAGCACTCGGTATTCCGGAAGCTGTGCTTGGATTGACAAAGAAAAAGAGAGGGCTGGTTCTTGTGACGGGACCAACAGGAAGTGGTAAATCAACCACGCTGGCCTCTTTGATTGATGTCATAAACAAAGAACGGAATGAACATATCATTACATTGGAAGATCCAATTGAGTATTTACATAAACACAATCGGTCAATTGTAAACCAAAGAGAAATTGGCCTTGATACGGATTCCTATGGAAATGCGCTTCGTGCAGCACTCCGTGAGGACCCGGATATTATCCTTGTGGGAGAGATGAGAGATTTTGATACGATTTCCACCGCGATTACGGCGGCAGAGACCGGACATCTGGTATTTTCCACATTGCATACCATTGGTGCGGCACCAACGATCGAGCGTATTGTTGATGTGTTTCCACCGCATCAGCAGAATCAGATCCGTTCCCAGCTGGCATCGGTTTTGGAAGCTGTTATTTCGCAGCAGCTTCTGCCTACGATTGATGGAAAATCCCGTGTGGCGGCATTTGAAGTCATGCTCGGTACCCCGGCGATCAAAAACCTGATCCGGGAGGATAAGGCACACCAGATTCCATCCATCATGCAGACAAGTAAGAAGATTGGCATGCAGACGATGGATGATTCCTTATTCAGCCTGTATCTGAAACACAAAATCGATGCGGCAAATGCCGTAGAGTATGCACAGGATACAGGAAACATGCAGCAGAAGCTGTTTTAAAAAGGAGTTAAGACATGGCAAGTTATAAATACGAAGTGGTCGGAGCCGATGGAAAACCAAAAACCGGCACCATCGAGGCCATGAACATGGAAGTCGCTTCGGCAGAACTCAAATCCGGCGGCAACACCATCGTTTCCATCGCAAGAGCCAACGCATTTAACAAAGATCTCGAAATCCATATCGGAAAAGCCGTCAGCGTCCGCGAAATGAGCGTATTCTGCCGCCAGTTTGAGAGCGTATTAAATGCCGGCGTGACCGTCGTCGAGGCACTCGACATGCTATCCGAGCAGACCGAGAACAAACCGTTTGCCAACGCAATCGCAGAAGTGCGGGATTCCGTACAGCGCGGGGAGACCCTCGCCGTTGCGATGGCGGAGCACCCGAAGATTTTTCCGAATCTCATGGTGCAGATGGTTGCCGCCGGGGAATCCTCCGGTGGACTGGATAAAGCATTCAGCCGTGTGGGAAGCCAGTTTGAAAAAGAAGCCCACCTGAAGGGGCTGATCATCAAGTCGGCGATTTATCCGGTCATCCTGATTCTTGTTATTATCGTTGTTGTAGCCATCATGATGATTAAGATTGTGCCTACCTTTACTGCTCAGTTTGACGAAGTCGGCGGAAAACTGCCGGGTATCACGCTTGCAGTCATGGCAGTCAGTGATTTCTTTGTGCACAGCTGGTATTTTATTGTTGCCATCATCGCAGGGATTGCCATATTTATCCATGCGTGGAAAAAGACAGAGGGCGGGGCACATATTTTGGGAAAATTTATTCTAAAGGTACCACTGGTCGGTCCGCTCAGCATCAAGACGGCATCCTCGCGCATGACGCGAACCCTGTCCACACTGATGGGCTCCGGTGTCCAGCTGGTGGATGCACTCGGGCTTGTGACCGAGATGATGGGGAATGCCGTGGTTAAGCAGGCATTAAAAGATGCGACCGAAGAGGTCAGCCGTGGAATCCCGCTCTCGAAGCCGCTGGCAGATTCCGGGGTCTTTCCACCGATGGTCTACCATATGATAGAGATCGGGGAGGAAACCGGTAATATGGAAGACATGCTCGACAAAGTCGCAGCATATTATGATGAAGAGGTGGAGTCAGCGACCGAGGCACTGCTTGCCGCAATGGAACCGCTCATCATCATCGTGATGGCAGTTGTTGTGGTGCCGATCGTCCTTGCGATCATGATGCCGATGTACAGCCTGTACGACAGCATCGGAGCCTGACCGCGGGCAGAAGAAGGGTTGTTACATGTCTGCCATGAGACATGTGATGATAGATACATAAAAAACATATTTAGTAAAAGGAGAACAAAGGGTATGAAGAAGATTATGGAAATGCTTCAGAACATGAAGGCAAAGAAGGAACAGAAAGATAACAGAGGTTTCTCACTGGTGGAGTTAATCATCGTTATCGCAATTATGGCCATTTTGGTTGGTATCGTTGGAACACAGGTTATTCCATACATCGACAAATCAAGACATGCAAAAGATATCCAGGTACTTAGTGGATTATGCACAGATGCAACAACAGCATATTCTTCAAATGCAGCCACATTAGATTCAAGTAAATCATATGTAATTACGATTACAAAAGGAGCAACAGGAGCAGCAGGAGCAGTTACAGTTTCTGGAGGAACTGATGCTGAGAATAAAATATTAAAAGATGCATTTTATGAATTAAATAACATAGAGAATGTTGGTAGTTTGAAATTAGAGTCAAAGGCTGGAAAAGATGTATCAAAGATTGAAATTACATGCCAGTCTGCTGATTCTAAACAAGCAATGGTTACAGTTAAGGTAACAACTACAACAGGAAGTTTTGACCCTATTACATCAAAGTAATTAATTTAAACAAATAGGAGTATACATATGCTAACCCAACTTACGATTTTTCTTTACATCGTTGCATTTTTATACGGAATCGTGATCGGAAGTTTTTTAAACGTCCTCATTTTCCGTATCCCGAAAAAAGAGAATATCGTGCAGTCCTCGCACTGTATGAACTGCGGGCGTAAGCTGGGCTGGCGGGACATGGTTCCTGTATTTTCCTACATAATTCTTCGGGGCAGATGCCGGCAATGTGGTGCTAGAATTTCCATACAGTACCCATTAATCGAGGCTTTAAATGGTGTGCTGTATGTGGTCGTTTTCATGGCGGGCGGTTTCACGTTCAGCAGTGTGCTGTATTGCCTCATGACATCTGCCCTGATTGTCATTGCGGTCATCGATGAGAGAACCTATCAGATACCGGTTTCCCAGAACCTGTTTCTGGGACTGCTCGGTATCATCATGACCGTGTATGATTTCCGGCATATCCTGTCCCATATCATCGGGGCAGTCATTGTCAGCCTGTTTTTGTATGGTCTGTATTATTTCTCCTCCGGCAAAGCAATCGGTGGGGGAGACATTAAACTCATGGCATATGCAGGCCTGCTCTTAGGCGCAAAAAACATTATTTTTGCATTTATTCTTGCATGCATTCTTGGCTCCGTCATCCATACCATCCGTATGAAAGTAAGCAAGCGAAACAACCTGCTTGCACTCGGTCCGTACCTTTCGGCAGGCATATTCATCGCCGCACTCTGGGGCAGCCGTTTCTGGACCTGGTATCTCGGCATGATGGGTATTTATTAGATAAAATCTGGTATAATCCGCCAAAAAGTAATGTTTAGAGAAAACATAAAGTTATTTGTTTTCCGTGGCGAATTTTGAACATACTTCCTATTCGCCATCTAAATTTTACATCATAACATAACGATGGAAAATGTATGAAAGCCAATTAGCACACGCAAAATCTTTCGCCAAAATTCTTACAGCCGCTTCCCGAAGAGAACATGAGCGAGGGATAATTGTCTTTCATACATTTTCCAGCACAACTGCTAGAAAATATAAAGGAGAAAATGAAAATGGTCAAAAGAGTAGTAAGTATTGAGGCCGGTGTATGGTGGACAAAAGTCGCACTGGCCGATTACCGCAAGAAAAATCCGCCGGTACATAAAGCCTTTGCGTTCCGTACTCCGGAACATGCGGTGGAAGATGGCTATATCCGTGACAAGGAAGCTTTTGCGTCTGCACTGAAAGTCGAACTCAGCAAGCGCGATATCCATGAGAAAGAAGTCGTATTTACCCTTTCTTCCTCAAAAGTCGTGACCCGTGAAGTCATGATCCCATTTGTCAAAGACAATAAGATCATGGGCATCATTGAATCCCAGATCCGTGATTATTTCCCGATGGATGTGAGCAATTACACCATCAGCTACAGCAAGATGGATGTGGAGGAAGAAGATGGGAAGAAAATGCTCAAGCTGCTTTTAGTGGCAATTCCCGATAATCTTCTGAATAACTATGTGACGTTCTCAGAACTGGCAGGACTGAAGGTAGAAACGTTTGATTATATCGGAAACGGAACGGTACAGCTTCTGTGTGACAGTTTTCTGGAAAATGCTGTGGTTGTGCAGCTGGAAGAGCAGGCAACGGTGATCAGTATTCTGGAAAATAAAAAACTGGTCTTTCAGCGTGTGACACCGTATGGCTATGGAGCAACGATCACAGCGGTGATCGACCATCCGGTGCTTGGCATTGACGATGAGGAGAAAGCACTTGATTTCCTTTTAGACCACAATGTGATATACAACCGTCCGACGATTCCGGAGATGGGAAATCAGGAGGAGATGAAGCGTCAGCAGGCTCTGGCAGAAGAGGCATACGAGGATCTGGCGGAGTCCCTGCGGTATCATCTGCGCATTGCAAACACGGCGGTTGAGTATTATCAGAACCAGGTCAAACAGGAATTTGTCGGGAATGTCTATCTGGTTGGCGATGGTTCCCGTTTTGCAGGTATGCACAAACTGTTTGCACAGGAGCTTCCGCTTCCGCTGCAGGAAATTGATTTCACGAAGGTCATCGATTTACGGAGCGGAAAAAACAAGGCGGCTGAGGGGACGGTAACACCGGATGCGGCATCTTCCGGGACGAGACCGAAGGCGGCAACGGCTGTCGGTTTCCTTTCGGTCATCGGTGCGGCGGTTCATCCGATTGATGCCAGACCAAAGGACATGCTTGTGGCAGATTCCAAAAAGAACGACCTGCACACGGCATATGTGATTCTGGCGGGGGCAGTATTGGTAAGTGTCCTGCTGATTCTCGGTTCCGGTGTGCGTCAGCTGCTGGCTTATCGTGAGCACCGCAACCTGACCAAACGGATCAATGATCTTTCTTATGTGCAGGAGACGTATGACGATTACGCGCGGGTACAGGCGGAGGAACAGGTGTATGAGAAACTGGATCTTGCCACCATCACGAAAAATGAGCAGCTGTATCCGCTGATTGCGCAGCTGGAAAATGAACTTCCGACAACCATCCATGTAAAAAGTATCCAGACGGATGGTTCACTGGTAACGCTGAATATGGAGGCAGACCGGAAAGTTACGGTCGGACAGATGCTGTTGAATTTTGCGGATGTGACGCTGCTTGAAAATCTTTCGATTCCGTCCATGTCGGAGGAGTCCGATGAAGACAGCGGCACGGTGACGTGGACGTATACGTTAAATGCTTATTATACCGGCGCATTTCTCGGCGAGGACGGGCATCTCATAAAAGAAGCGGTTCCGTCTGCGGATGCAGATGCCGATACAGATACCGATACAGACAGCATGGAAGGAGAGGAGCAGACCAATGAATAGAATTAAAATTTCAGATTCCGACAAGCGGCTGCTGCTCATTTTCTGTGCGATTGTCATAGTGGCATGTTCGTATTTCTTTATTTTCAGTAAGGGAATGAGCAAGGCAGCGAAGATTGAAGAACAGAATACGGCCGATCAGGCAAAAGTGCAGCAGATGGAACAGATGGAGGCAGGACTTCCGAAGGTAAAAGAAAATATCCAGCTGATGGTAAAAAAGCAGAAGACGATTATCAGTACGTATCCTTCTGCAATGACAACCGAGAAGGCTATTGAGTCGTTACAGGCGTATGAGGATAACAGCAGCGATTTCCATATTACGGACATTACGTTTACCATGAACCAGCCGCTTGCTGTGGATGTGCAGACCAATGGCACGGACACGGCTGCAGGAACGGATGCTTCTTCCACTACCGCACCGGATGCAGAGGCATCTTCTACATCCGAAAGCCAGAGTGAGGAGAGCACACAGGGGGCAGATGCAGCAGAACAGGAAACGACAGGACCAGAGCAAAAAGAGGTTCGGGGATATTATGCCTCTATCGGTATCCGCTATGAGGCAGGCTATGCCGGATTAAAGGAAATGATCGCTTATGTCAACAATTTTAAGGATCGTACAACGATTTCACAGTTTACGGCAAATTATGATGATTCCACCGGAAAATTAAACGGGGAGATGACACTGAATATGTATTATCTGGAGAACACCGGAAAAGAGTATGTTCCACCGGTATTTCCGAATATGTCAAAAGGTGTGATGAGTATTTTTGGCAGAAGCACATCGCTTGAAACTGCACCGTAAAACGGATGGGAAGGAGGCCCGCAGATGAAGAGACAACCGAATAACAATGGTGGATTTTCCCTGCTGGAAGTCATCCTTGCCATGGCAATTCTTGCCATTATTTCCATTCCGCTGCTGTCTTATTTTACGCAGTCCATGAAGTACAATGCGATGATGGCGGACAAACAGCATGCAACCAATCTGGCGCAGGAAGTGCTGGAGGATTTAAAAAACCAAAAAGAGCTGGCTGTGGTGACGACAGGGGCAGGATTTCGTGTTCCCTATCTGGAAGGAAATGGCTACACCCTGCTCAGTGAGACTCCGGCGGCTGCCCCGGCACCGGCATTTCAGGCGGAGAATGTGTACTACGCGGCGGCAGGCACTTCTGGCAGCACGTATGATGTCGAGGTTTCTGTCAGTACGGCTGCAGCTGAAAATGACACCAATATCCCACAGATCGAAGGGATTGATGACACAAAGGATGTCGTGGCACTGGAACATAACCAGCTGCAGGAAGCAATGACGTATTTTTCGGAAAAAAATATGACATATGCCGCTGCACATCCGGGAACGCTTCCGCTTGGGGATAGCGAACTGCAGGCGAAGATGAAGCGGAAATTTTCGGTCACGGCAGACAGCACGCATGTCCGGGTGGCATGCAGCTATACATGTGGGGAAACAGGCGATGAGGTATTGGGCATAGATCCTTCGGAAGTATACGAATGTAATGAGTTTGCAGAGGAAGACATCCGTGACGTGGAACATATTTACCTTATGTACCATGTGGCGCAGGACAGCGATACGATGGAGGTTACATACGCTGCCGGTGTGAATCCCAAGCTGGTGTTTGTATGCCAGAATATTGCGGATGTCAACAGCATCAGACCGGATTATAAGATGACGGTGTTGCCGCAGGGATGCCCGATGCCGTCTGTGGCATCAAACCTTGGCAACAAGTCGTATCCGGATGATCCGGCTGCGGTGACCAACAAGGGAGCAATTTATCAGGACAGCTTTAAGCTGCCGGCTGGGTCGGTTGCCCCTCTGGTGGCAAGCAGCGGGGGAGTGCGAAAGGTCGATCTGACGGTCTGTGTATATAAGAAAGGCAAGGGCGGAAACAATCCGGATAAGGAAAAGTACCGTTATATTACGGTCAGCACGTCGAAAGGAGAGTAGCGATGAAAGGAAACCGGTTCAAACAGGATAACCGTGGCGCCTCCCTGCTTGCCGTACTGGTTCTGATGGTTGTGGTAAGCCTGATTGCCGTGGTGATCACGAAGATTACGATTGTCAATATTGAGATGAAGGAAGTGGAACGCGGCACGAAAAAAAATTTCTACAGTGCGGATGAACTGATGGATAATCTGCGTGCCGGTGCAAGGGAACTTGCAGAGCAGTCACTGGAGAAAGCGTATGCGGATGTCCTTGAAAATTACCTGACGTATTCTGCTTCCGGCGGGGATGTGCAGAAAGTATTTGCCACCAGATATATGGACGGGCTGCAGAAGCAGTTTGCAGAAAACCACACAGATCCGGCAGTTGGTGCATCGGATACCATGGACGCTTCCGGCAACGTGGCGTACCGGGTTTCCGGCTATGATACGGATACGGTAAAAAGCTGCATCAAAGAAGCCGCAGACCAGGGATGTTATATTCCTGCCGCGGATCCAAAATATGAGGTGGATTACGGTGCAGGGACGTTTACGTTAAAGGGTGTGCAGATCCGGTATAAGGATGCACAGGATTATGAGACAACGATCAAAACCGACCTTGTGTTTTCCACTCCGAAGATGAATTTCTCCGGCAGTGGGCAGGTGCAGGAGTTTATGCGTTACGCGCTGATAGCTGACAGACAGATCAACATCGGGGCACAGAATGTGACGGTGGATGGCAATGTGTATGCCGGGGCAGACGGAATTTATGCGTCCACAGGCGGAAACGGTACGATCAAGGGGAAGACGGTTCTTACACGCGGGGATATCGTGACGGAGAGCGGATCAGACCTGACGGTCGGGGACGGCAGTTCCTCGATCTGGGCGGAAAATATAAGGACATCGTCTGCCGGGACAAACGGTGCTTCCTCTATCCATATGAACGGAAATATGTATGTGGCGGATGATCTGGAACTGGCTGGCAGGGGGAGTTCCGTGACTTTGCAGGGCAATTATTACGGTTATAATTTTCAGAAAAATTATGGCGCACAGGATCCGGATTCCGCGAAAAAGGCAGAGTTTAGCAGTGCCATGATGGTCAATGGAAAAAGCAGCCATCTGGATATCAAAGGGCTGAATTACCTGCTTTTGGCAGGGCGGACGTTTATTTCGCGAAAGCTCGATGCCAGTAACGAGGATATTCTGATGGGCGAGTCCATCTCAGCGCGGACGAACCAGCTGGCATATTATGTTCCACTGGAATATGTGTCGAAAGATGGCAGAAGTCTGGATCAAAAGAAGTATGCGGCATATACCGGAATCAGTGAAAGTACGCTGAAAGGATATTTAAACAGCAGCCGGCAGGTGGTTCCCTATTATTTTCCGGGTGGGGTCTATTATTACCTGAATTTTAATTCGGAGAAGTCTGCGAATGACTTTTTTTCCGAGTATTATGTGAACAATCAGGGGAAAACGGCACAGTATGCCAATATCTATCTGGATGAGGATGCATTGATTGTGGATTCCAATACGATTATGACGTTTTCCGGGGACATTTTAAAACGGGCGGTTTCTGCAGATATGCTGGAGGTTGGAACGTATACGATTGCGCCGGACAACTGGAAAGACAGCAGTGGGTTATACTGGAAGTACTGTTCGAAGCTTGCCGTGCGCTATAAGTCGCTGGAACTGGGACTGACGGATCAGGGGCAGGGAGTGACCGAAGACAATGTCCGTCTGACATCTACGGATGCCAGTGGGCATGAAGTGATTGACAAAACGGTAAATCCGCTGTTTGACTATCTGATTGACCGGAGTGCATTTACCACAGAGGTGGAGAAACACAAGGCATCCCCGACGGCTTCGGAAACGGTGTATTCCCCGGCCGCAGATGTATACCTGATTGAAAATGCCGGAACTTATGCACTTCCAGCTACGGTTACAAAGGGAATTGTCATTGCAACCGGGGATGTCAGGGTGTCCGGCCAGTTTGAGGGAATGATTATTTCCGGTGGGGTGATCTCTTTTGATTCCAATGCTTCGGTACGGGGAAACAAGCTTTTGGTTTCCCAGCTGTTTACCGAGGACCAGAAACGGGATACTCCGCTGTTTTCCCAGTTTTTCAAAGGCTGTTCTTCCCTTGCGGCATCAAATATTTCCGGAAACCTTGATCTGGATTCTTATTTGAACTATGATAATTGGAAGAAGAACGGGTAAGGGGTGTGCCAATGAAGAAACGAAAACTTTTGGGGCAGAATGGAATTACGCTCGTTGAAATTATTATCGTTATTGCGATTATTGGCATTCTTGCAAGCACGTCTGTCATGATGATCGGGCATCTGCACTATGCCAATACGCAGAAGGTGGTAAGGACGCTGGATTCTTCGCTGGATGCGCTTCAGGTCAGGACGATGAGCAAAGCCGGCAGTTCTTATCTGTATATTTACAAGCTGGACAATGGATATTATACGCGTGTCCTGTCCGATAATCTGGGCAGTTTTGACGATACAAAGCTGACATCTGACGGGACGAAGCTGTGTAATAATACAATTAAAATCCGTAAGGACAGCAGCACCGGGGAGGAACTGACAGAACCGGGTGCCGGTGGGACATTTATTAAGATTGCCTATAAGAAAACGGCATTTTATGACGATTGTACAAATGTGAATGCCATTTATATTGATGGTGTCCCGGCATACACAATCCGGCTGGTGAAAGATACCGGCAGGCATTTTACGGAGCAGTAACTTTTTAAAGGGGGGTGGCAGTGTGCCGAACGATCATAGGGGAATTACGCTTGTGGAACTGATTATCGCGATTGCAATTTCAACGGTTATTTTAGGCGCTGCAACGCTTTTCCTTGGAATGGCGCACAAAAATTATAACCACGCGTCTGCGCAGATTGATCTGCAGTCGGAGTCACAGATTCTGATGGAGCAGATCGGCATGTGGGTGATGGAAGGAAACCGGGTGGAGGAACTTGACCCATCCGTGTCCGGTGTCCGTGGGATCGCCATTTATACGATTCCGAACACCCCGTCGGTAACCAATCCGGCAGGTGCCGCAGCCCCGGAGGCTGCAAGCAAGCGGGTGATCTGGATCTCTGCAGGTGGAAAGAAATTATATACAAAGAAAATGGCTGTGGCAGATCCAAAAACCGATACAACGGTGATTTCTGCAGCTACGGATGAGGTGCAGGAAAATCTGATCGGCGAATATGTTACGGCATTTACCGGCACAGTAAATGCTTCCACGGAAAAGGCATCCGTTGCGGTTTCTTTTGATATGCAATATCTGGAACAGAAGTATACGATACAAAATGAATTCAAGCTGAGAAATGTACTCAGGTAAGGAAGGGGCGTTCGTATTGAAGATGGTAAGATGGCATCGGCAGAAAAAAAATAATGGAAGCAGGAATAAAAGAATTGCATCCGCAGTCTGCATGCTGGGGGTGCTTGTTGTCTGTCTTGGAGTTGTCGGGTACCGGAATAAATTAAAGGCGGATGAAAAACTTCCGGTGATGACAAGAGGAGTCGTTGACCAGATAGAGCAGATTCCGGAGTCGAAGCGCAACATTTACGATGCGAATGCCGTAGCGGCAAAGCTTGGAACCAGGGAAAACCCGTTTCTGATTCTTGAAATTGTGCCTTATGAGGAATACGCAGAGTTTGGATACCAGATCAGTGGATGTGAACCGGTAAATGTGGAAGAGATGCGTTATGGGGATGGGGATCTTACAACGGTTACATCCATAACCGGTGCAAAATACGAACAGAAAAAGGCTTATTTTTTCCCGGATGAGCCGGAAGGGGACATTTCAAAATATTCTGGAAATATGCGTGTCTGTGATGATGGCATGAAAGATGCAGAATATACCGGATACTATGAGCGCGTCAAAGATGGGGAAGGAACGTTTGTCCAAAAAATTGTAAAAGGGGAAGACGGAAATGAAAGCTTATCGTTTGTCAGACAGGATCATGGAAATATTATCTGGCATACAGTAAATGATTTCGAAAAATCGGATTATAAAGATCAGACATTTGATGAAAGGACGGATCGTGAACTTACCAATGAGGGCGACCGGATTTATACAAAAAGAAAAAGTACCGGTGATAAATCAAAGGATAATATTAATGTAACAGAGAATTACTATCTATATAAAAACAATGATTATTTTTTAAAGGACAGTATCGGCTGTAAAACACAGGAGGAAGCAGACAATTATTCGGTGATTATTAAAACGATTACACCGGAAGAGCTGAATGCACAGCCGAAATGGGCAGATTATGCGGATCTGTATGTGGTTTCCCCAAAGGTACATTCCGGGGGTGATAATATCAGAGAGATCTGGAAAAAACACAACAGGTACGGAAAGCATTCGTCTGTTTCTTCGTATACGAATGGATTTAATGGATCGAAAGATATCAGCTGGGATGTTGTCAAGAAAATGTATAAGAAGATCAATCGGGAGGAGAACTATGCCCCGATTTTTATGGATTCCGGGGTGTATATAGCTACACAGGGATCTTTAAGTGGGGGAAAATCGGTTACGTTTCATATTTTGGACTGGAATATGAATCCAACCATTTATACTTATACCGATACGGGCTATAACAATAATATGTATAAACTGGCAGTCATGCTGTTTTCCATGGATTCTGAACTGTTTCAGCGGTTGTATCTGGATGGAGAAGATGCCTTGATTCAAAAGAAAGAAATTAATGGAGTTGAGACTGGTGTGTTTACTGCACAGACGGACGATGCGCAGACATACTGGTCTATGTTTACATTTCTTCCGTCCGATGTGGATGGACGTGTGATCGGCGAGAACTGGTACCATTACTGGACGAAGCAGGATAAATGGGAGAAGTATATGACTGCCGGAAATATTTCTACCGATGAAAATCAGGGATATTTAAATGGCAGACTGTTTGTGTTTAAAGGGGATACAACTTCCACACAGGCATTTGGCACGGGGACGGTTCCGGCATCGGATCCGAATTCTAAGTTTACGGATTTTAAGGAATTTACGGGAAATGATCCCAAAGCGACACCGGCAGATGCAGTCCGTTATATTCTCGGATATAAAACATCAAAGGATCATGTGGATGGAGAACTGCGGATATTGGATATTGAGCCATGCTATGACCGAAAGAACGGGTACTCGCTGAAAAAGAGTTATATCCAGCTTATGATTCCGAATTTTATCGGGGATATTAAGATTACCCATATGACTACGGCAGAGTTTATTGGTTCCACGGAGGATCTAAACAGCAAGTACAACATGATTTATCTTGGGCTGGATCAGGGCGCTTACAATCTGGTAGAAAAGGATGTAACCTATAAAGATGCAGATGGCAATGTGAAATGGATCAAAGAGAATCAGACGGTGTGGAATGATACCACGATGAACGGAAAAATATATTTCCATACCGGAGATAAAATGACCAGTGCAGAGTATAGCAGGTCAGACGGCATAAGCCGTTCGGTCAAGTTTCTGTGGGCTGGAAGCGGAAATAATGTTATAGAGGATACGACACTCCGTTTCCCGGGAAATGACATTACAAAGATTAAGAAAGCGGAACTGGAGAACTTTTTACATGCCGGTTATCCGGTTGTTGCGGTTGATGATCTCTATTGCCTGTCCGATAAAATAGATGCCGGTTCAAACCTTGCAGATCTGGTCAGGGAGAGTAAGAGGGAAAAGAAAACCATTTACCAGACGTCAGATAGCAATGGGCTGATTGCAAAGGTAAAAGAGGTCTGTCCGAAAATTACGTTTACAAAACTGCCAAATGAATATCAGGGAACGACTTCGTCTGGGGGGAAAAATGATACGTCTGTTTCCGTAGATGACAGTCAGGCAAATTATCTGGATGTGGACGGTTTTGGCAGATCAAAACTTGATTTTGGTTTTCAGGTGACGGATGTGCCATCCGCACAGTATCAGTGTAAAGTTTATATTGACCAGAATCAGGATGGTAAATTTGAAGAGGGGCTGGCAGATGTGGATGGCTCCGGGGATGCGGATGATTCGGATGATACAGGGGAAGTTTATTATGAGGGAGATGTTTTTACGGCAGGAGACGGGGAACAGAACATTACACCGGTAAAACTTTCCAAACTGTACTTCGGGCTGATCCAGTGGAAGATTGTTGTATACCGCAAGGATAATCCGGACATTCATTTTACACGTACCGGCTGCTCGGTTGCAAAAAACCAGACCGGACAGAAACGGGAGATTAAGGTGCTTCAGATTATGCCGGATACGGATACTAATAATAAGGGGTATCTGAATTTGCACGAAAATACGCTGTTTACGAAATATTATAATGCATTGAATGATTATAAAATTTCCGTGGTAACGACTACGGTTTCTAAGTTTCAGGAGAATTATTTCGGGGAGAAATTTGTGTATGATTATTCCAGGGATATTTCAGCCCAAAAAGGAAACGAAAATCCAGCTAAAATGTCGAAAAAACAAAAGGAACTGTATAATACATACAATATGTTTATTCTGGGATTTGGCGATACGTTCCATAAGGTAAATATGTCGAATAAAAACGGTGCGATTGATTTCCTGAAATATTTTATCGCCTCTGGAAAAAGTGTTTTGTTTACGCATGATTTTACTTCTATGCATAATGTGCACAGTGGGGATTTCGGATATTCTGCCAATACATATCTGCGTGATGTCATGGGAATGAACCGGTATAAAGCTGTGAGTGGGAAACTGACCGAGAGCGAACGAAAGGAACTGCTGGCTTATCAGGCGAAACATAAGTATGATACAATGACCCAGACAACCGTTGGCAGCGACGGTACACTTTCTACAACGGCACTTGGTAATACCCAGGGATTTACTTACTATGCCATGAAACGTCTGGGATGGGAAAAGAAAAATACGGATCAAATAATCCCATACCGGTATATGATCAGAAGTTATAAAAATGATGAATATATCTGTGGCGTGAGTAACGATAATGTGAAATTGACAGGATTTAACAATAATAATGACCTGACAATGCGTGCAACGAAGACGAATACGGGACAGATTACGGAATATCCGTTTAAAATTGACGAAACACTTAAAATTGCATCAACGCATGGGCAGTGGTATCAGCTGGACATGGAAGATCCGGAAGTTACGGTCTGGTACTGTCTTTCGGATAATGAGAACGGAGATCCATGTGCATGGGCGGGTACGGCTTCAAACGGAGATGGAACCGGTGCCACCTATGGGGCTTCCCCGAATGATGCCGCCAATAATTACTATATTTACAGTAAGGGAAATGTTTTTTATTCCGGAGTAGGTCATTCTACGGTAGATGGAGATATGGAGGCAAAACTTTTCATTAATACGATGATTGCCGCATACCGTACCACATATGAGCCACCAATGGTCGAGATCCTGAATGAAGAGGCGGAGCTTTTAAAAGAGGAGTCCGGAAATGGAAGTGATCCGAATCTGGTGTATAAGATGAACTGGATGAAAGAATATGGAAATAACCTTGACGGCACTAAGGAAAAAATTCGTTTCAGCCCGGTCGAACTGAATACCGTCAGAACGAAGCTGACCTGTTCGATCCAATACAAAGATGGAACTTACGTAGATAAAATTTACAAAAAAGACGGAACGGTGATTGAGGGAAAAGCAACGAAGGAGAATCCTAAAAAATATGTGTTTGAAAATCTGAAAAACATGGGTGAGTATTACTTTATTTATGATACGACAGGGGAAAACAAAAAGAAGGAAGGGGATATTGTTTTTGAAATTTATAACAATAAGTCCAAAAATCCGGATGGAACACCAAGAGTGGGAAAAACTACTGTGAAAATGGAATCCCAGAATTTGTTTTTGCTTGATTAGTATGGGGATTTAAGAAAAGACACACAATGTGAGAGAGTATCGCATTGTGTGTCTTTTTTATGATGGTCACAGGTAGAATACGTTTTGCAATTACATATATGCAGTATACGTAAAGTTTTCCTTGCCAGGAAGGTGGGGATATGCTATGGTAAACATATCTTTTTTCAGTGGCAGTTTCTGCCAGAAAATCCCATTTGTTTTGTTGCATAAGTGAAAGATGTGAACTTTAATGTGCCTTTGACGGTCAGGTTTTGACAGTCAGGTTTTGACGGTCTGAGTTTGACGGTCAGGGTTTAACAGTCTGCAATTTTTGTGCGTTGAAATAAAAGCAAAAACCACATATAATATAAGGAGAACATTTGGAAAAAGAACAAACGAAAAATCAACAGGAGAATCAGAAAAAGTCCCAAAAGCTGCAGTGGCATCCGGCATTCTGTTCGGCCTTGCGCCTGGAACTGCTGGAGGATGCAGAAAATCTGGAATTTACCGATGAGTTCCAGCTTACGGAGAAACCTTTGCAGATTGACTGTACGGTTGTAAAAGTAAAGAAGGACTGCAAAATAAAAAATGAAATCGGGAAGATCTTCCGGAAACACAACATTTTTGAATATAAATCCCCGAAGGATGAGCTGAACATTGATACTTTTTACAAGGCGGTTGCGTATGCGTGCCTGTATAAAGTATTACCAAATCATGTGGATGAGATTCCGGCAGAGGAGATTACCATTACACTGATTCGAGACCGCAAGCCGGTGAAGCTGCTGGGGGAACTGGAAAAATCTGGGTATGAATGCCAAAAAGAAACAGCCGGGATTTACTATGTCTATGATGTGATGTTTCCGGTGCAGATCATTGCATCATCGGAACTGGACACGGATATGCATGTACAGCTAAAAGCATTGACGAATCATCTGGAGGAATCGTTGATGCGTCAGTATTTATTGCAGGTGAGTACCTTTGAGGGAAGGGAGAAGAATCTTGCAGATATCGTGCTGCAGGTCATTGTAAACAGTAACATGGAGAAAGTACTGGAATGGAAAGGAAGTGAAAGGATCATGTGTGAGGCATTACGTGTTTTGATGGCAGATGAATTGAATGAGGAGCGTATGGAAGGTCAGCGCGAAGGAAGAGTGGAAGGTCAGCGCGAAGGACAGATTCGTGCATATGCATCTCTGGTGCAGGATGGGATCATCACCGTGGAAACAGGTGCAGAAAAAGCGGGAATGTCTGTCGATGATTTCACAAAGGAAATGAAGCTGGCAGGTTATGTAATCCCTGCGGTATAAAATTAATTTTGTAAAGCCATGCAGTATTGGATTTTTCATTGCATGGCTTTTTGTTTTCCTACTTGAAATGTTTTTTCTTGTAGCGGGCATACACATATGATATAGTAATCATATCTTTTTTCAGAGGCAGTTTCTGCCAGAAATTCCATTTGTTTAAATTTTATGAGTTTATTAATACGTGATTTTTGTGCGTTGAAAAGAGTATAACAGTTTTGTATAATAAAAGGAGAACAATTGAAAAATAAAAAAGAAAAACAAAAGAAGCTACAGTGGCATCCGGCATTCTGTTCAGCCTTGCGCCTGGAACTGCTGGAGGATGCAGAAAATCTGGAATTTACCGATGAGTTCCAGCTTACGGAGAAACCTTTGCAGATTGACTGTACGGTTGTAAAAGTAAAGAAGGACTGCAAAATAAAAAATGAAATCGGGAAGATCTTCCGGAAACACAACATTTTTGAATATAAATCCCCGAAGGATGAGCTGAACATTGATACTTTTTACAAGGCGGTTGCGTATGCGTGCCTGTATAAAGTATTACCAAATCATGTGGATGAGATTCCGGCAGAGGAGATTACCATTACACTGATTCGAGACCGCAAGCCGGTGAAGCTGCTGGGGGAACTGGAAAAATCTGGGTATGAATGCCAAAAAGAAACAGCCGGGATTTACTATGTCTATGATGTGATGTTTCCGGTGCAGATCATTGCATCATCGGAACTGGACACGGATATGCATGTACAGCTAAAAGCATTGACGAATCATCTGGAGGAATCGTTGATGCGTCAGTATTTATTGCAGGTGAGTACCTTTGAGGGAAGGGAGAAGAATCTTGCAGATATCGTGCTGCAGGTCATTGTAAACAGTAACATGGAGAAAGTACGGGAATGGAAAGGAAGTGAACAGACAATGTGTGAAGCATTAAGAGTACTGATGAAAGAGGAACTGAAAGAGGAGCGAGTGGCGGGCTTGCGCGAGGGTCGTCTTGAAGGTCAGCGCGAAGGTCAGCGAGAAGGACAGATTCGTGCATATGCATCCCTGGTGCAAGATGGGATCATCCCCGTGGAAATAGGTGCGGAAAAAGCGGGAATGTCTGTCGATGATTTTACAAAAGAAATGAAGCTGGCAGGTTATGTAACCCCTGCGGTATAAAATCAGAACATAAAATGTGTGGTGCCCGTGGTTGCACCACACATTTCATTTTAATTTAAGAAAAGTTTTATATAATAGGAATTGTTCTGGAAATCAGTTCGTGATAGTATAAAAGCTATGCATATGAAAAGGAGTTAAATCATGGGAAAAATATTTAAAAACATGCTCCCATACTGGAAATGGATTCTGGTTATTGTGGCTTTTCTTGTGATGCAGGCATTTTGTGATCTGTCCCTGCCACAGTATACATCAGATATTATCGATGTCGGAATCATGAGCAGCGGAGTGGAGCATATTCTTCCGGAAGAAATGACACAGGAAGATTTTGTGTCAGCACAGCTTTTTATGACCAGCAGGGAAAAGAAAACATTTGCCGCCTGTTATAAGGAGCCGAAAAAAGATGGAAACTATGTGAGAAATTGTGAAGAGGATACGCTTGACGATATGGATGAGTCTCTGTTGGAGCCGATCGTCATGGTATATCAGATGTCCCAGATGAAGGAGTCCGATATTGACGAGAAGGCTCTCACGGGGAAAATGGGAACGGATGGGACGCAGGTAGATATGAAGCAGCTGATGCAGGCACTGGCAGCCGGCCAGGTACCGGATCAGCAGATTCTTGAGATGCGAAAGCAGGTGTCCGGACAGATTGATGCGATCGGATTTTCTACATTGAAATCCATGGGTGTGACCTATGCGATCTCCTGTGATAAAAATGCAGGTGTGGATGTAGATGCCATTCAGAAACATTACTTATGGACCACCGGAGCCAAGATGCTTGGTTTTGCGCTGCTGATGGTTATGGCGGCAGTGGTTGTCGGATATTGTGCTTCCCGTGTGGGAGCATCCATCGGACGAGATCTGCGTGATAAGACATTCCGCAATGTCGTACAGTACTCCAATGCAGAGATGGATCATTTTTCAACGGCATCCCTGATTACGAGAAGTACCAATGATGTACAGCAGATTCAGATGGTGACTGCAGTATTTCTGCGAATGATTCTTTATGCTCCGATCATTGGAATCGGTGGTGTGATTAAGGTTGCACAGACCCATGCAGGAATGGAATGGGTGATCGCGCTTGCGGTGCTTGTCATTCTTGGATTTGTAATGCTTCTTACCTCCCTTGCCATGCCAAAGTTTAAGATTATGCAGAATCTCGTGGACCGGCTGAATCTGGTTTCGAGAGAGATTCTGACAGGATTAAATGTCATTCGTGCATTTGGACGGGAAAAACGGGAAGAAGAGCGGTTTGATGAGGCCAACCGCAATCTGACAAGGACACAGTTGTTTACCAACCGTGTTATGACATTTATGATGCCGGGAATGATGATGATCATGTACTGCATCACGCTTCTGATCGTGTGGGTTGCCGCAAAACGGATCGATGGCGGATATATGCAGGTTGGTTCCATGACGGCATTTATTACTTACACAATGATGATCGTTATGGCATTTCTGATGCTGACCATGATGTCTATCATGATGCCGAGAGCCGGTGTGGCTGCAGAGCGTATAGATGAGGTTGTACGCACAAAAAGTACGATTACAGATCCGAAAGAGCCGGTTGCCATGGAACAGTGTGAGGGTGTGATTGCTTTTCATCATGTAAATTTCCGGTATCCGGGAGCCACGGAAGATGTGCTTTCGGACATTGATTTTGTTGCAGAGCCGGGAAAGACCACTGCAATTATCGGAAGTACCGGATGTGGTAAATCTACGCTGGTCAACCTGCTTCCGCGTTTTTATGATGTGACAGGCGGAGAGATCACGCTTGACGGAACGGATATCCGCAAGTATACATTGCAGGATCTGCGGGAACATATCGGATTTGTACCACAGAAGGGAATTCTTTTCTCTGGTACAATTGCAAGCAATCTGCGCTTCGGGGCAGAGGATGCGTCAGATGAGCAGATCCGGGAAGCAGCGGAGATTGCGCAGGCAGCAGAGTTTATTGACAGCAAAAAGGATGGGTATGAGAGTGCGATTGCACAGGGCGGAAGCAATGTTTCCGGCGGACAGAAGCAGCGGCTTGCCATTGCCAGAGCAATTGCAAAAAATCCAAAGATTTATGTGTTTGATGACAGTTTTTCCGCTCTGGATATGAAGACCGATGCGGCACTCCGCAGAGCACTTGAGACAAAGACGGAACATACGACCGTGATCATTGTCGCACAGCGAATCAGTACAATTCTGCATGCGGACCAGATACTGGTACTCGACGATGGAAAGATTGTCGGAAAAGGCACGCATGAGGAATTACTGCACAATTGCGAAGTTTACGAGCAGATTGCCAGGAGCCAGCTGTCTGCCAAAGAACTGGGACTTTCTGAGGAGGTGAAATAAGATGGCAGAACAACGTACAAAAAGACCTCGCGGTCCGATGGGCGGCCCGGGCAGAGGAATGATACCGGGAGAAAAGTCAAAAGATTTCAAAAACTCTATCGAAAAACTGGTTCGTTATCTCGGAAGATACTGGTATGCAATCGTTGCCGTTATGATTTTTGCGGCGGTGTCTACCGTCTTTTCCGTTGCCGGACCAAAGGTTATGGCACGTGCAACGAATGCATTGGTGGAAGGTCTCGGAAAAAAGATCGCGGGAACCGGATCTATTGATTTTACCTATATTGCCAAAGTGTTATTGTTTACACTTGGCCTGTATATCTGTTCTGCAGTATTCAGTTTTATACAGGGAATGATCATGACAGGAATCACGCAGAAAACCTGTTACCGCATGCGTAAGGAAATTTCAGAGAAAATCAACCGCATGCCAATGAAATATTTCGAGAGCCGCACGTACGGAGAGGTGCTATCCCGCATCACCAATGATGTGGATACACTTGGACAGAGTTTAAATCAGAGTGTGACGCAGATCATTACGAGTGTGGCAACACTGGTCGGAACACTTGTGATGATGATTTCAATTTCCGGAATTATGACATTGATTTCACTTGTGATTCTTCCGGTATCTGCCATCTTGATTTCGTTTATTATCAAACATTCGCAGAAATATTTCCGCCAACAGCAGGAATATCTGGGACATATCAACGGACAGGTGGAAGAGGTCTATGGCGGACATCTGGTGGTGCAGGCATATAATAAGCAGGAGAGCACCATCAAAAAATTTGAAGATACCAATCAGATTCTGTTTCAATCGGCATGGAAGTCCCAGTTTTTATCCGGACTGATGCAGCCGATCATGCAGTTTGTCGGAAACCTCGGTTATGTCGGAGTGGCAATTTCCGGAGGACTTCTGGCAATCCGCGGAACCATCGGGGTTGGTGAAATTCAGGCATTTATTCAGTATGTCCGGAATTTTACTCAGCCGATCCAGCAGATTGCGCAGGTGGCAAATATGCTGCAGTCGATGGCTGCAGCCTCCGAGCGCGTATTTGAATTTCTGGACGAAGAGGAAGAAGAACTGACGGTTGAACATGCTGTGCATCTCGACCATGTGGATGGTTACGTGGATTTTTCCCATGTAAGTTTCGGATACAATCCGGATCAGATCATTATCAGGGATTTTTCCGCTCATGTAACACCTGGACAGAAAATTGCAATTGTCGGACCAACGGGAGCAGGAAAAACCACAATGGTCAAACTGCTTATGCGTTTCTATGATGTGACAGGCGGAGCCATTCAGGTGGATGGGCATGATATCCGCGACTTTAACCGTCAGGAGCTTCGGGATGCATTTGGTATGGTATTGCAGGATACCTGGCTGTTTAAGGGATCTATCATGGAAAACATCCGGTATGGCCGTTTAGATGCCACGGATGAGGAAGTGATTGAGGCGGCAAAAGCCGCACATGCCCACCATTTTATCCAGACACTTCCGGGTGGCTACCAGATGGAGTTAAACGAGGATGCAAGTAATGTTTCCCAGGGACAGAAACAGCTTCTTACAATTGCACGTGCTATCCTTGCGGATAACCCGATTCTGATTCTGGATGAGGCAACCTCTTCGGTAGATACCCGTACCGAAGTGCGGATTCAGAAGGCATTGGATAATCTGATGCGTGGACGGACCAGCTTTATCATTGCGCATCGACTCTCTACGATAAGAAATGCGGATCTGATTCTGGTGATGAAAGATGGCGATATCATAGAGCAGGGGACACACGAACAGCTTCTGGCACAAAAGGGATTTTATGCAGATCTGTATAATTCCCAGTTCGAAGAGAATGCATAAGACATTGAAATAAATTGGCAGTTGTGATATAGTTTAACTGTATTTATCGACAAATTTTGACAAAATCGGACAGTGCTTTCTGGTATGCTTATTTTTGACTGAATTTGACATTCTAGGAGGCCTACATGGGAAAACTAAATGTCGCAATTGCAGATGATAACGAGGTTATGCGTGACTTATTGGAAGAAATGGTAACCAGTGATGATGAACTGCACCTGATCGGGATGGCAAAGGATGGAGAAGAAGCCTGTCATCTGATCAAGGAAAAAGAACCGGATGTTGTATTATTGGATATTATTATGCCGAAACTGGACGGTCTGGCAGTCCTTGACAGGATCAGGGCAGATCATACACTAAAGAATCGGCCAACATTTCTGATGATCAGTGGGATCAGCAATGAAAAGATTACCGAAGACGCGTTTGAGCGGGGAGCGGATTATTACATTATGAAGCCGTTTGACCGGAATATTGTTTTGGACCGGATCAAGACACTCAACCGTCGAAAAAACAAAGTACGAAAAGAAATTGGCAGACCGGTTGAGATGGAAAAGAAACCGGAAAAGTACTCGTTACAGACACTGGAAGAGGATGTCACAGAGATAATTCATGAGGTTGGTGTTCCGGCACATATCAAGGGATACCAGTATTTGCGGGAGGCAATCATCATGTCTGTGACGAATATGGACATGTTAAATTCTATTACGAAAATTTTATATCCGGGGATCGCAAAGAAATTTGATACGACACCAAGCCGTGTCGAGCGTGCCATCCGTCATGCAATTGAAGTAGCGTGGAGCCGTGGCAAGATGGATACGCTGGATGATCTGTTCGGATATACGATCAGCAATGGAAAAGGAAAACCGACCAACTCGGAATTTATCGCTCTTATTACGGACAAAATACGATTACAGATGAAGAGTAAGTAAAGGAGTGTTATGTATGAAGAAGATTCTGTTTGTTTCATCAGAGGCAGTGCCATATGTGAAAACCGGAGGTCTTGCCGATGTTGTCGGATCACTTCCGAAATATTTTGACAAAAAAGAGTATGATGTGCGGGTAGTTATTCCGAAATACGCCTGCATGGATCGCTCATTTCTTCCAAATTTAAAATTTTTGTGCCATTTTTATGTAAATCTGAACTGGCGCAGGCAGTATGTTGGAATTTTCGAGTCGGAATATCATGGTGTTCACTTTTATTTTGTGGACAATGAATTTTATTTTGCAGGAGAATCTCCATACAACAATATCTATGAAGATGTGGAAAAGTTTGCATATTTTTCCAAGGCAGTACTTGCTAGTCTGCCGTATATTGATTTTGCCCCGGATATTATCCATTGCAATGACTGGCAGACAGGACTTATTCCGGTGTTTCTGCATACGGTATTTGGAGATGATAATTTTTATGCGGGAATCAAAACCGTGTTTACGATTCATAACCTGCAGTTTCAGGGACGCTGGCGAATTCAGGAGATTATGGATATTACAGGACTCCCGGCACACATTTTCAATGCATATGAACTGGAATCTTATGGCGAAGCAAACTACTTAAAGGGTGGCGTGGTATATGCGGATTATATTACTACCGTCAGCCCGACGTATGCAAATGAGATTACGACCGTAGAAGGGGGAGAGGGCTTAAGTGGCCTGATGACTGCCCGAAAGGATCGCCTTTATGGTATTTTAAACGGAATTGATTATGAAGAATATAATCCACAGACAGATCCTTATATTTCGGTAAATTATTCGAAAAAAGATGCAGTGAGTGGGAAAAAAGAAAACAAAGTTGCATTACAGAAAGAACTTGGGCTTCCAGTCAGGGAGGATGCTTTCCTGATCGGAATCGTATCGCGTATGACCAGCCAGAAAGGATTTGACCTGATTGGCTGCGTATTGGATGAACTTTTAACCGAAATGGATATACAGCTGGTGGTTCTTGGTTCCGGAGAGAGCCAGTATGAAAATATGCTCCACCATTATCAGAGTAAGTATCCGGACAAGGTAAGCGTACATATCGGATTTACCGAGGAGCGTTCGCACCATATATATGCGGCAAGTGATGTGCTGCTGATGCCTTCCATGTTTGAACCATGCGGGCTGGCACAGATGATTGCCATGCGTTACGGAACACTTCCGATCGTACGTGAAACCGGAGGACTCCGGGATACGGTAGAACCATACAATGAATATGAAAATACAGGATGTGGTTTTTCATTTGCGAATTTTAATGCACAGGAAATGGCAGATATTGTCCGATATGCGTATCGTGTGGAGCATGAACAAAAGGCCGCATGGAAAGAACTGATCTATCGTGCGATGGATCGCAATTTTTCCTGGAATGCATCGGCACATGCATATGAGAAGCTATATGATAAACTGGTAGAAATGTAATAGATGTTCCCCGCAGAATTTTTTCTGCGGGGATTTTGTGTCTGGAAATATAATCTATGAAGTGCAGACCGGCTGCGGCATGGTCAGCAGATGGCTGTGCCGGCAGTAATAGTAGGCATGGTCGGACAGAATTTCTTCATCCTGAAGCTGTGAGGCATTCACTTCTTTTACCATTGCGGTGTAATGGTCGAGATTCTGCCTGTCGTTTTCATCGGTGGCAAGAATCAGTACTTCGTGAATACTGCTTGGCAGAATGATCAGATCCTTTTCAAACAAATCGGACAGTTCTTTTAAGATGTCATCGTAGAGGAGAACGGTTGCACCGTTGGTCCGGTACGTATTGGTCAGAACATACAGTGGCGGGGGTGCTTCCGGGAGTGGAGTTTCCGCGACGAGCTGCATTTCTTTGAGAAGACTGCTCATCGGGGTAAGCTGTGGGGGAAGAAGCTGTGGCGTGTTTTTCTTCGCAAGCCGGTAGAGCGTTTCTTTGTCGGTTTTCCAAAGGTTTAAGTGATGATTGTGGATCAGAATATTTGCCTGGTTTTCGGCACTTGCATGGAGCAGACAGTAAAAGATTACGGCCAGATCCTGATAGCGGAAAAACGGAACCTCTTTTAACAGTTCCTGATTTTTTTCAAAGCTTACAAGACGCATGACGATGTGCTCGCTGGCACGGGAAAAATCGGTAAAGTAGGACGTGTCAAAATTTTCTTCCGGGGCATGCGCCTGATAGGTATGAAGAATATCTTCACAGATTTCTTCAAGGCATACCCCTTCCAGATAGCGATGATAGTATGGCATCAGATAGATCGCAGGTGACACGTTTTTCTTCGGATGGAGAAGTACCAGACCATCGTAATGTGTTCCGTTATTTTTGGTAAAGGAACGAATGTCTAAAGTAACACCTGTCTCGATACGCAGAGAAAGCTGTGTACGGATCGTTGTTAAAAATTCCTGATAGTTCATATGTAATTGAAAACAAATGTATATATGGGAAATTTCGGAATGACCGTTTCCGAAGATGAAAAATCCACGGTGTTGACCAGACACCGTGGATTTACTTTAGCATGTTTTGACTGAAATTGCAATCATTTTTCTCGGTTTTTTAATAAGAGAGAAGTTCCTGCCACAGCTTTGTGTACTTGGCGGAATCATCATCACTTAATGCTTTATAGATTTCACATCTTTTTATCGTGTCACTGGAAGGATTGATAGCTTCGTTATTTTTTACGTCAGCGTCCTGATTTTCTACCACAGATGTAATCGGAGAGGCATACTGCACATATTCGAAATTCTTTTCTGCGATATCATCCTTGCACAGGAAATTTAAGAATTTTAAAGCGTTGGTCTGGTTAGTGCAGGACTTTGGAATGAACCAGGAATCGATCCAGAGGTTGGATCCCTCTGTTGGAACTGAATAATCCAGATTGTCGTTCTCTGCCATGGCCAGTGCAGCCTCGCCGGAGTAGCACAGTGCGATGGAGGCTTCTTCTCCGATCATGGCATCGGCTGTCTCGTCTACATAGTAGGCATATACGATTTTATCATCTTTTTGCTTTTTTAATATGTCGAGGGCTTCCCGCAGATGATTTTCATCGGTATCGTTTAAGGAATATCCTTTGGAGATCAGTGCAGGGGCAAACGTATCACGGACGGAATTTTCCATGATGATTTCATCCTCATAGGTAGGATCCCACAGGCAGTCCCAGCTTGATACGGTTTTGGCATCAATGGTTGTTTTGTTGTAGAGAAGGCCAAGAGTCCCGTAAAAATATGGAACGGAATAGGTGTGATTCTTGTCATAGGAAGTAGACATATCAAGGATCGTTGGATCCAGATTTTTGTAGTTGTCCATGGCATCGTAATCTTCTTCGAGAACTTCGCCCTCGTTGATCAGACGCTCAACCATATATTCGGAAGAGCAGATTACATCATAGTTGATGGAACCGGCTTTGTATTTGGTATACATTTCTTCCGGACTTTCATATTCTTCGTATTTGACGGTGATACCGGTTTCTTTTTCAAACTGTTTGACTACGGACTCATCGATATATTTTCCGTAATTTAAAACGGTTAAGGTCTGTCCGCTTTTTTTCGCAGAGGAAGATCCCCCACAGGCAGTGAGTGCGCTGACTGCCAGAGCAGAAATTAAGAGGGCAGAGAAAATTCTTTTTTTCATAATAGGACTCCTTTCGGCTGGAATAAAATTCCAATGGAAAATTTATTTGGCTGCAACACGCTTCTTCCCCGGATAAACATTTCCGGCAAGAAGAATGAGCAGAACGGCAAAGAACAGAATCGTGGAAAGTGCATACAATTCCGGTTTGATTCCTTTGCGAAGTTCTGTGTAGAGCATGGTGGAGAGGGTATTGACCCCGGCTCCTTTGGTAAAATAGGTGATGGAAAAATCATCCAGTGACATGGTGACTGCCATCATAAATCCGGAGAACACACCGGGACGGATTTCCGGCCAGGTGACTTTGTAAAATGCATACAGCGGCGTTGCTCCGAGATCAAGTGCCGCCTCATAGGTGCTGCGGTTTGTCTGTTTCATTTTCGGAAGCACATTTAAAATAACATAAGGAATACTAAAAGTAATGTGCGCCAGAAGAACCGTCACAAATCCGAGGTCGATAAATTTCACAAACAAAAGCATCATGGAGATACCGGTTACGATATCCGCATTCAGAAGCGGAATATTGGTCGCGCCGAGATAAATGGTCTGGTGCCGTTTTTTCATGGCGGCTATGCCGAGCGCGGCAAGTGTTCCGATCAGTGTGGAAATAATTGCGGACAGGAAAGTGACCTGCAAAGTTGTGACAAATGCAGTCATAATCTTTTCGTCCTGAAAACAGCCGGTATACCACCGGAGCGTGAAGCCACCCCATTTTACCTTGGAACGGGAATCGTTGAAAGACAAAGCAATCAACACAATAATCGGAAGGTAAAGGAAGGCAAAAATCAGGACCATATAGATCCGGGATGCACATTTTTTTAACATATGGATGTTCCCTCCCCTTCTTTATCAAATATATTTACAATAGTCATACTTGCAATCACAAAAATCATAAGAACAAAGGAAAGACCGCTTCCGGCATTCCATTGCATACCCTGCATAAAATCCTGTTCGATCACATTTCCGATTAAAAGAACATGACCACCGCCTAATACCTGCGAGATTGCAAACGAGGTAAGTGACGGGACAAATACCATGACGATTCCGCTGATGATTCCGGATACGGTAAGCGGAAGGATAATCTTTAAAAAGATGGTTACATTTCCGGCACCCAGATCACGGGCCGCCTCAATCCAGTCTTTACGGATTCGTGTCATGGAGTTGTAGATTGGCAGCAGCATAAATGGCAGGAAGTCGTATACCATGCCAAGGACAACTGCTGTTGGTGTATTTATGATATTGATGCGGGAAAGCCCGAAACCTGTGAGAATGGAGTTGATTACACCATTTTTGGAAAGCAGAAGTTTCCATGCCAGGATACGGAGCATAAAGTTCATCCACATCGGAAGCATAAAGATAAAAACAACCAGTCCCTGATTTTTGATTTTCCTATTATTTAAAATCATTGCCAGCGGATAGGAAAGAACCAGGCACACGATGGTGCATATAATTCCAAGTCTCAGGGAAAGTCCCATGGCTTTGCGGTTGGTTTCATCTGCTATCGCTGTGATATAGGATAACGTAAAACTGCCATCGCCGTTTGTAAATGCATAGTAAAGAATCATGATAAGCGGCAGGAGGATAAAACCAATGATCCATATGAGGTATGGACCGGCAAGAAATTGCTGTTTGAATTTACGCATCGATCTCCACCGCCTTTTCATCGGAAGATTCCGGCTTATGCATAATCTGGATATTGAACGGGATTACTTTGATGCCGACTTTGGTGCCGACCGGAACAAATCTGGTGGTGTGAACCAGCCATTCATAGCCGCCGGCCATGACATCAAGTTCATAGTGAACGCCTTTAAAAATCAGGGAGGTTACTTCGCCCTGCAGCGTTCCCTCCGAAGGATCGACCAGTTCTACATCTTCCGGACGGATGACAACGTCGACCGGCTTGTTATTGCCGAATCCCTTGTCGACACATGCCCAACGGGCACCGAGAATCTCTACAAGTTCATCTTTTATCATGGTTCCGTCAATGATATTGCTGTGTCCGATAAAATCGGCAACAAATGCGTTTTCCGGTTCGTTGTAAATGTTTTCCGGAGTACCGATCTGCTGGATATATCCCTGATTCATGACAACAATGGTATCGGACATGGTCAGTGCTTCTTCCTGATCGTGGGTGACATATACAAAAGTAATTCCAAGTTCTTCTTTCAGACGGATGAGCTCATACTGCATGCTCTGGCGCAGTTTTAAATCAAGTGCACCGAGAGGTTCATCTAAAAGAAGGACTTTTGGCTCGTTTACAATCGCACGGGCGATGGCGATACGCTGCTGCTGACCACCGGAGAGAGAATCGACCGAACGGTTTTCAAAGCCTTCCAGATTGACCAGTTTTAAGGCATATTTGATTTTATCCTGAATATATGCTTTGCTTTTCCTACTTATTTTAAGGCCGAATGCAATGTTTTCGGCGATGGACATATGCGGGAAAAGAGAATACTTCTGAAAAACGGTATTCAGTTTCCGTTCATTGGCTGCAAGAGCTGTGATATCCTGTCCGTCAAACAGAATCTGTCCCTTGTCCGGGCTTTCAAAGCCTCCCAGCAGACGTAGGGTTGTCGTTTTTCCGCATCCGGACGGACCTAAAAGGGTCAGAAATTCATTCTCCCGGATATACAGATTTAAATCATCCAACACAAGATTGGAATCGTAGGATTTGGAAATTCCAATAAAATCAATTAAATGTTTACTCATACGTTTGTCCTCTTAAAAATTTGGTGGGGTAGTAACCCAGATGATGACGGCATCTTTCGAACCGGTGTTTTCCAGATAATGCTTTTTTCCTGCTTTAAAATAGAAAGATTCCCCGGCATGTACCGTCTGGTTTTGTCCGGCATAGTGGATACGGACGTTTCCTGTGATTACATAACCGAAATCCTCCCCCTCATGGGGCTGATAAACTTCTGACCGTCCACCGGCGTGTAAAGTCAGACGAACCGGTTCCATCTGGTTTTTCTGTGCATTGGGAACGACCCATTCAATACAGCAGTGTTTTTCTTCGTCGGTTTTTTCAAAATAATCTTCCTGTTTGAAAACAATCTGTTCCGGCTCTTCATCTGTAAAAAATTCTGCTGGTGTCGTACCAAGGCACTGGATGATATCCAGAAGAGTTCCGATGGACGGAGAGTTCTGGTTTCGTTCCAACTGTGAGATAAAGCCCTTGGTCAGCTCGGCACGGTCCGCCAGCTCCTGTTGCGTCAGTCCGTACTGGATGCGCAGTTCTTTCATGCGGTGTCCAATGTCCATGGCATGCCTCCCGTAAATTTATGAAACATGATTGTTAGTTGATTTTTTGTTTACTGATTATAAACTCAACAGTTTCTATTCTACAGAATCCATGTGAAAAGTCAATCTTTTTTTAATATAAATTTTATGAAAAAACAGTTGATTTTCTGAATCGGTTTTGGTATTATATACAAGTACGTTTTGCCAATATGGCTCAGTTGGTAGAGCAACGCATTCGTAATGCGTGGGTCAGGGGTTCGAGTCCCCTTATTGGCTTCGTTTCAGACACGTTTTGTATCGGGTATCCGATGGAAGACGTGTCTTTTTTACTTTAAAAAGTGCTTGTTTCTTAGGCATGAAATTGGTATAATGGGCGCAGACAAAGAAAATAAGAATAAAGGTTGAGGTAAAAAATGGACAAGAACAAAAAGACGTTTCAGGTACCGACATTACTGGCCTTTGCAGCAATTGTTGCAATTATGGTGATTGTAGGGGTGAGAGTCCTTAACGTTCCGGTAGTTCCTATGTGTCTGCTTGTTATCATTGAGGCAGTTATTGCAGTGATGCTGCATCATGCGGAACTCTGGGTGCATGGACTTCTTATTCTGGCAGAACTTTGTGCCGGTGTTGCCGGGAAAAAAACAGTATTAATTATTTTATGTGCAGTTGTTTACATTGCAGCGACGTTTGCACTGCAGATGTTAGATAAAGGAGAAACACACAATGGACAGTAGTGACAGTAGTTATTACAGCAGGCAACAGCTGGATGAGCTGTTTTTACAGATGATCGCCTTTTTTTCCGGAGATCCGAAACGGATTCAGCATTTCATGAAAGTGCATAGTTTCGCAAGAATCATCGGAACAAAAGAAGGGCTTGACGAGACATCCCTTTTTATATTGGAAGCAGCCGCTTATACCCATGACATTGGAATCCGTCCGGCAGAAGAAAAGTATGGACGGTGTGACGGAAAGCTGCAGGAGCAGGAAGGACCGATTGTGGCACAGAGAATGCTTTCCGATGTGGGAATTGAAAATTATCTGATCGACCGTATCTGCTATCTGATCGGACATCATCATACATATGATAATATCGAAGGACTGGATTATCAGATTCTGGTGGAGGCAGATTTTCTGGTCAATTTATATGAAGATGACGTCAATCGTCACGGAATTGAACAGGCATATCAGCAAATTTTCCGGACGCAGACCGGAAAAGAAATTTTTAATCAGATGTATACAGATGAAAGATGAATAAAAAAAATTATCAGAAAATAATGGAAGATCTGATCCGTGAAAACTGTACGGCAGGGGAGGCTCCAAGCCTCCTTTTGCACAGCTGTTGTGCACCGTGCAGTTCTTATTGTATTGCATGTCTTGCAGAACATTTCCATGTAACGGTATTTTATTACAATCCCAATATTTATCCGCCGGAAGAATATCATATGCGGGCAAAGGAGCAGGAACGTTTTATTGCTGAGTTTCCTACAAAATATCCGGTTTCTTTTGTGGAAGGTGCATACGATACACAGCGGTTTTACGATATGGCAAAGGGCATGGAAGAGATCCCGGAAGGGGGAGAGCGCTGTTTTGCCTGTTACCGGCTGCGGCTTTCTGAGGCTGCGTCCTATGCAAAAGCGCACGGATTTGATTTCTTTACGACAACACTATCCATCAGTCCGCTGAAAAATGCGGAAAAGTTAAATCAGATCGGAGCAGAACTGGCAGATACCTTTGGTGTCCGTTATCTGTTTTCGGATTTTAAAAAGAAGGAAGGCTATAAAAAGTCGACCGAAATTTCTAAGGAGTATCACATGTACCGGCAGTACTACTGTGGGTGTGTGTATTCCAAGCGTGACCGCGACCGTGAAATCGTACTGCGCAGACAGCAGGAAGAACAGATTTTATAAAAATAAAACAAAGAATTTAAGAAAGAGAGGAATTTAGATATGGCACAGTTATGGGGCGGAAGATTTACGAAGGAGACAGACCAGCTGGTTTACAATTTTAATGCATCCATTTCGTTTGATCAGAAATTTTACAAGCAGGATATTGAGGGTTCCATTGCACATGTGCGTATGCTTGGAAAGCAGGGCATTCTGACACAGGAAGAGATGCAGGCGATTGTTTCCTGTTTACAGGAAATTCTTGCGGATGTGGAGAGCGGAAAGCTTGCCATCACTTCGGAATATGAGGATATTCACAGTTTTGTGGAAGCAAACCTTATTGACCGTCTGGGAGATACCGGAAAGAAACTGCATACCGGACGAAGCAGAAATGATCAGGTGGCACTGGACATGCGTCTGTATACCCGGCAGCAGGTTCTTGAGACGGATGAACTGCTGGAACAGCTGCTGCAGGTACTGCTTCGCATTATGAAAGAAAATACGCAGACGATTATGCCAGGATTTACCCATTTGCAGAAAGCGCAGCCGATCACACTCGCACATCATATGGGGGCGTACTTTGAAATGTTTAAGCGTGACCGTTCCCGTATGCACGATATTTACGAGCGCATGAATTACTGCCCGCTCGGTTCCGGCGCACTGGCAGGAACAACCTATCCGCTTGACCGCGAATATACTGCAGAGCTTCTTGGCTTTTACGGACCGACCTTAAACAGTATGGACGGTGTTTCCGACCGCGATTACCTGATCGAATATCTGTCTGCCATGGCAACCATTATGATGCATTTAAGCCGCTTCTCCGAGGAAATCATCATCTGGAATTCCAACGAATACAAATTTGTAGAGATTGATGATGCATACAGTACCGGAAGCAGTATCATGCCACAGAAGAAAAATCCGGATATTGCAGAACTTGTCCGAGGCAAGACCGGGCGTGTGTATGGCGCGCTCATGTCGCTTCTGACCACGATGAAGGGGATTCCGCTTGCTTACAATAAAGACATGCAGGAAGACAAGGAACTTTCCTTTGATGCCATTGACACAACGAAAGGCTGTATTGCGTTATTCACGGGCATGCTTGATACCATGAAATTCAATAAGGATGTTATGAGAAAGAGTGCCGCACACGGCTTTACCAACGCGACGGATGCTGCCGATTATCTTGTAAATCACGGGGTTCCGTTCCGCGATGCGCATGGAATTATCGGACGTATTGTTTTGTACTGTCTGGACAAACAGATGCCGATTGACGATATGAGTCTGGAAGAATTAAAACAGTTTTCTCCGGTATTTGAGGAGGATGTCTATGATGCAATCTCCATGGAAACCTGTGTCAACAAGCGTCTGACGATCGGTGCACCAGGGGAAGAGGCGATGAAGAAAGTGATCGCAATCGAAGAGGCATATCTGGAGAAAAAATGAGACAAAAGGAGCACATCGCATGCAGAATCGCTTGTCGATGCGATGTACGTAATTGCGGTACATCTCTGATATATTGCCTGAAATACCGCTTAGTCGGTATTTCAGATTGTGCAAGTCCTACATATATTTGAGGAATATTTTATTTATTTAGGACAATTTGTTCCTTGTAATTTTACCTGGTTTCAAGTAATATATTTCCTATAAAGACACATGTTCGTGTAACGCGGACAAAAAACAAAAATGTTTTTCTGTAAAAGACAGGTGTCCGCGTATAAAGAAAAGAACAGAGGAGATTGGAAAAATGAGTGAGAAGTTAAAAGTTGGTATCCTTGGCGGAACAGGTATGGTAGGACAGAGATTTATCTCTTTGCTGGAGAATCATCCATGGTTTGAGGTTACCACGATTGCAGCAAGCCCAAGAAGTGCAGGAAAGACTTATGAGCAGGCAGTAGGAGATCGTTGGAAAATGGATACTCCAATGCCGGAAGCTGTAAAGAATATTGTAGTAATGAATGTAAATGAGGTAGAGCAGGTAGCTTCTCAGGTCGACTTTGTATTTTCTGCTGTAGACATGACCAAAGAAGAGATCAAAAAGATCGAGGAAGATTACGCAAAGACAGAGACACCGGTTGTTTCCAACAACAGTGCCCACCGCTGGACACCGGATGTGCCGATGGTAGTTCCAGAAATCAATCCACAGCACATGGAAGTTATCAAGTATCAGAAAGAGCGTCTTGGTACAAAGCGCGGTTTCGTAGCAGTAAAGCCAAACTGCTCCATCCAGAGTTATGCGCCGGTTCTGACTGCATGGAAAGAGTTTGAGCCGTATGAAGTAGTTGCCACTACCTATCAGGCTATTTCCGGAGCAGGAAAGACGTTCAAGGACTGGCCAGAGATGCTTGGAAACATTATTCCATACATCGGTGGTGAGGAAGAAAAGTCTGAGAAAGAGCCTCTGCGTATCTGGGGGCATGTAGATGATGAGAAGAAGCAGATTGTTCCTGCAACTTCACCAGTCATTACCTGCCAGTGTATCCGTGTGCCGGTATTAAACGGACATACAGCAGCTGTATTTGTTAAATTCAAGAAGAAACCTACCAAAGAGCAGCTGATCGAAGCACTGAAGAATTACAGTGGTGTGCCACAGGAGCTGAAGCTCCCAAGTGCACCGGAACATTTCATCCAGTACTTAGAAGAGGACGACCGTCCGCAGGTCAGCCTGGATGTAAACTTTGAGCATGGCATGGGAATCTCTGTCGGACGTCTGAGAGAGGATACCGTATATGACTGGAAATTCGTTGGATTATCTCACAATACCGTTCGTGGTGCAGCCGGTGGTGCAGTTTTATGTGCAGAGCTGTTAAAGGCACAGGGATATATCACAAAGAAATAAGTATCAAATTGAAATACGGATTTTTGGAGAGAAGTGCAAAAACTGCACTTCTTTCTTTTTGCCGAAAACCTTGTGAGAGATATTAATCAGTGATATAATTTCTTTTAGCAGAAGGAATTTTGTACGGAGGAATCGGGATGAACGCAAAAAAAACAGATCTCAAAGAACTGGAAGGCTGGTATGAAAAATCAGGAAACCAGCTGATGCTTTTGTATGGCGGAATGGACTGCCGAAAAGAACAGCTGATCAAAGAATTCTGTGTGGGGAAAAAGTATTTTTATTATCGATGCAGACAGCTTTCCGCACAGGAACAGATGCAGAAAATGGGAGAAGAAATTCAAAATGCTTTTCAGATGAAGCTGAGCAGATATTCCTATGATGAATTTTTTAACCGGGTAAAAAGCGGAGATGCATCAAAACTGGTGATTGTGATTGATGAGGCACAGTATGCAATTAAAAGAGATCCGGAATTTGTCAAAAGTATTTTAAAACTGAAGATGAAACGGCTTTATCCGGGACCGGTAATGATCATTCTGGCGTCTTCTTCCATTGTATGGGCCACGCAGGATGCAAAAGATGCGTTCGGGGATGGATTCCGTCGTATTGATGTACTGCATAAAGTGGAAGATCTGAATTTCCTGGAAGTTGTCCGGACATTTCCGGCACTTTCGGTCAGCGACTGTATCCGTATTTATGGATCGATCGGTGGGGTGCCGGGATATATGGAAGCCTGGAATCCGGAAATTTCATACAGGGAGAATATTTACCGGCTTGTGCTGACGGAGGGCGGATATCTGTTTCATATGGCAGAACAGAAAATTTCGGCAGAACTGCGTGAACTTTCCGTCTATAACACAATTTTATCTGCAATTGCACAGGGATATAATAAACTGAATGACCTGTATTTGAAAACCGGATATTCCCGTGCAAAGATCAGTGTTTATATGAAAAATCTCAGCCATTTTGATATTGTAGAGAAAGTGCAGTCATTTCAGACCGGCGGCTGGGAAAATACTAAGAAAGGGGTATACCAGATCAAAGATACATTTATTAATTTCTGGTTTAAATTTGTATTTCCCCACATGTCGGATCTTTATCTGCTGAAACCGTATGAATTTTACGACCGTTACATTGCACCGGAACTTGGCACGTATCTGAAACGTTATTTCCGGAATGTCTGCATGGAGTATATGATGCTTTTGAATCAGATGGGACGCATGCCGTTTCCAGTTCATAAGATCGGAACCTGGGTTGGAAAGACAGGAAACATTGATATTATTGCCCAGAGCACAGACCGCAGAAATATTGTGGGACTTTGTAACTGGGATCAGCCACAGCTGACATCGCAGATGTGCGAGGAACTGTATCAGAACATGGAAAAGGCAAAAATCCGTTCGGAGCATATTTTTTTATTCTCTGCAACGCGGTTTGAACCGATGCTGGCGGAGCATGCCAAAACGGATGACCGGTTTGAGCTGATTGATATGAACGAATTATAGAAAAAGTTTGCCAATAGGGGATAGAAGATGGGAAAGTCACTGATCATAACGGAGAAACCGTCGGTTGCCCAGGAATTTGCAAAAGTTCTCGGGGTAAGCGGGGGCCGCAGAGATGGCTATCTGGAAAACCAGAAATATGTGATCACCTGGTGCGTGGGACATCTGGTAGCCATGGTATATCCGGAAAGTTATGATATAAAATACAAAAAGTGGAAACTGGAAGATCTGCCATTTCTTCCAAAAGAATATAAATATGATGTGATCAAAGATGTCAGCCGGCAGTATGATGTGGTTCACGGAATGTTGATGCGCGAGGATATCGACCGTGTCTACTGGGCAGGAGATGCCGGAAAAGAAGGACAGACGATTGAGGAAAATATCCGCAATTTCGGCGGTGTGCGAGACGGCATGGAGGAACTCCGGGTCTGGATTGATTCCCAGACAGAGGAAGAGATCCAACGGGGAATCCGGGAAGCAAAACCGATGTCTTCCTATGGAAATCTCGGAAAATCCGGTATTATGCGTACCATTGAAGATTATGCCATGGGCATTAATTTTTCCCGTGTAATGTCGGTAAAATATGGAGGATTGTTAAACAATGCGGCGGGAACACGTTCTTATACCGCTATTGCGGTCGGGCGCGTGATGACCTGTGTGCTTGGGATGGTCGTGATCCGTGAGCGCGAGATCCGCAATTTTAAGGAGACACCGTTTTACCGTGTTGTCGGAAATTTTACAGATGCACATGTTCAGGGCGAGTGGAAAGCCGTCGAGGGATCAGGGTACTTTGCATCGCCGCTTTTGTATAAGGAAAACGGATTTCGGGAAAAGAAGGATGCACTGGCATTGATTGACCGCGTGCAGGGACATTCTGCGATTGTGGAATCCATGGAAAAGAATATTTCCAGAAAACGGGCGCCGTTACTGTTTAATCTGGCAGAGCTGCAGGCAGAATGTGCAAAACGATTCAAGATCAGCCCGGATGAAACCTTACAGGTGGCGCAGGATCTGTATGAACGGAAACTGACAACGTATCCGCGTACCGATGCGCGTGTGCTTTCTACTCCGGTGGCAAAGGAAATTCATAAAAATATCAGCCCTCTGCGGGGATATGAGCCGACTTCGGATTTTGTGGAGCAGATTCTCGACAGAAAGCTGTATGGAAATATTGCAGGAACGCAGTATACCGATGATGCTAAAGTGACAGACCACTATGCGATCATTCCGACCGGTCAGCTCACGGAGCTTGGGAAACTGAATGCTCTGCAGAAATCGGTATTTGATCTGATCGTGCGGAGATTTCTCAGTGTGTTTTATCCGGCGGCAGAATATCAGAATGTAAAAATGACGGCTGTTGTGGATGTGGGGGAAAATAAGGAACGTTTTTATGCGTCCGCACGTGTATTAAAGACACCCGGTTATTTGGAAATTGCAGGAATTCCAAAGAAAGAGGAAGAAGATTCGGATCCGAAGGAACTGCTACATCTGGCAGATCAGCTGAAAAAGGGCGATGAGATTTCCGTGGATGGATATGAGGTGAAAGAGGGAAAAACTTCACCGCCGAAGCGGTACACCTCCGGTTCCATGGTGCTTGCCATGGAAAATGCAGGACAGCTGATTGAGGATGAGGAGCTTCGGGAACAGATCAAAGGTTCGGGAATCGGTACCTCGGCCACCCGTGCGGAAATTATCAAGAAACTGGTCCGTATCCATTACCTCAATCTGAATAAACGGACGCAGGTGCTCACACCGGAAAATCTCGGGGAGATGGTATTTGAAGTGGTGAGCATGACCGTCCCGGCACTTTTGAACCCGAAGATGACAGCTTCCTGGGAAAAGGGACTTGATGGAATTACACAGGGAACCGTGGATTTCTGGGATTACCGGACGAAACTGGAAGATTTCATCCGGACCGAAACGGAAAAGATGATCGGACAGGATCTGCGGGAACCGCTTGCGGAACGTATCAGTAATTTTGCCGGGAAACATGCAAGAGGTGCCGGTGCGAGAAGAAAGATCGGCATCAGATGTCCGGCATGCGGTGGAGAACTTGTAACCACGCCATTTGGCTATGGATGTGCAAATTACAAGAATGATAAATCAGGATGTAATTTTAATATTGGCGAAATTGCAGGTGTTCAGCTGAGTGAGGAACAGGTAAAAGAACTTATCGAACAGGGGCATACCCAGACCATTCGCGGGTTTAAATCCAAGGCAGGCAAACGGTTCGATGCAAAACTCAAGGTAAATAAAGACGAAAACGGAAAAGTTAATATTGCATTTGATTTTTCAGACGTAGAGCCGGAAATCATTCCGGAGGTAAAGTGCCCGGAATGTGGCGGACAGATGAAAAAGACATCTTTCGGCTATGGATGTGTAAACTTTTCACCGGACGATGAGAACAGCTGCCGGTTTTCCATTGGAACGATCGCCGGAAAAACCCTGCCGGTTACTGCGGTAAAGCAGCTCCTGACGGATGGTCACACAGATACCCTGCGCGGTTTTAAATCGAAAACCGGTAAAAAATTTGACGCCTGCCTGAAACTGGAGAAATCCGAAGAGGGAAAGACGAATATCGTATTTGATTTTGACAGCGTGGAACAGAAAGTGATCCGCGATGTAAAGTGTCCGCTCTGTGGGGGTGAGATCATTGCAACCTCTTTTGGTTATGGATGTGCTAACTATAAGCCGGGCGATGAAAACAGCTGCCGGTTTTCCATTGGGAAGATGGCAGAGAAATCTTTTACGGAAGCACAGGTCCGGCAGCTTTTAAACGATGGCATTACGGAAACCATGCGTGGGTTTAAGTCAAAAACAGGGAAGAAATTTGATGCGCGCGTAGCTCTCGCAAAAGATGAAAACGGGAAAGTAACCGGGCTGAAATTTGATTTTGACAATGTAGAGCCAAAGAAAGTCAAAGATGTGAAGTGCCCGAAGTGTGGTGGGGATATTGTAGTGGCACCGTTTGGATTTATGTGTGCCAATCATAAAAAAGATGATAAGGAAAGCTGCAGCTTTATGATTGGAAGTATCGCAAGTGTCCGGCTGAAAGAAGCGCAGGTGAAAGAGCTTCTGACGAAAAAGAAGACAGAGGTAATTTCGGGATTTGTGGCAAAGACCGGTATGAAATTTGATGCGCCGCTGAAACTGACGGAAGAAGGGGAGATCGCATTTGATTTTCCGGAGAAACCGAAACCGGAAGAGACAACCGTGCCGTGCCCGAAATGCGGCAAAATGCTGATGAAGACGCAGTGGAGGTATGAATGTGTGTGCGGATTTAAGATCTGGCATACCGTTGCTAAGGTGGAACTTTCCGAAGAAGTGATGAAAGAACTGCTGACGACCGGAAAGACGAAGCAGAAGATTGCCGGATTTACCTCAAAGGCAGGCAATACATTTGACACCTGCCTGAAATATGAAAATGATCAGATTTCGTTTGATTTTGATAATCCAGGGGAGGCACCGCCGGAGAAAACAGCAGCCGCAGAGGAAACGACGGCTTTGAAGGAAACGGAAGAGTCCGAAAGAAAAACGATCAGTAATCATGAAAATTAAAATGTAAGGAGATTAAAAAATGGAAAACGCAAAAATCAAAAACATGTATGATTTATCACAGTCTATCGCGGGAGAGTATCTTTCACAGTTTACATATCCGTGGGAAGCATTAAAAGGAATCAGCGATTTTATCAAAAAGCTTGGTCCGACACTCGATCCGGAAATTTATGAGAAACGTGGAGAAAATATCTGGGTGGCAAAGAGTGCAACCGTTGCGCCTACTGCATGCCTGAACGGACCGCTGATTATTGATGAAGATGCCGAGATCCGTCACTGTGCATTTATCCGCGGGAGTGCGATCATTGGAAAAGGATCGGTTGTCGGAAATTCCACGGAGATTAAAAATGATATCATTTTTAACACGGTACAGGTACCACATTACAATTACGTCGGGGATTCCATTCTCGGTTACAAGTCCCATATGGGAGCCGGTTCAATTACCTCCAATGTAAAATCGGATAAAACACTTGTGGTTGTAAAGGACAGCAGAGATTCCGGTGAAGAAATTGAAACAGGACTTAAGAAATTTGGAGCTATGCTCGGAGATCACGTAGAGGTAGGATGCAACTCCGTTTTAAATCCGGGTACGGTTATCTGCCCGAATTGTAATGTCTATCCGCTTTCTTCTGTCCGCGGAGTGATTCCGGCAAACCATATCTACAAGGATGCAGACCATATTGTGGCAAAAAAAGAAAAATAGTAGTTGTATCTAAAAAAGTGCGAATTTGCACTAGACTTTAGGAAAAAAATATGCAAAAATATTAGCGGTATGTCGAATGATAACGAGTTTATCTACAATTAACATGCGAAAGGAGTCTTAAGATGATTTACACAAAGGAAGTTGAAAACATGTGTCCTGTAGCAAAGGGCGCAAAGCATGAGCCAGCTCCTATCCCGGAAGAGGGAAAGTGGGTTCATTCCAAGAAAATTGAGGACATTTCAGGATTTACACACGGTGTCGGCTGGTGTGCACCACAGCAGGGTGCCTGCAAGCTTTCTCTTAACGTAAAGAACGGTATCATTGAGGAAGCATTAGTTGAGACAATCGGTTGCTCTGGTATGACTCATTCAGCTGCTATGGCTGCAGAAGTTTTACAGGGTAAGACAATTCTGGAAGCTTTAAATACAGACTTAGTTTGTGATGCTATCAACACAGCTATGAGAGAGCTTTTCTTACAGATCGTATATGGACGTACACAGTCTGCATTCTCTGATGACGGACTTGCTGTAGGTGCTGGTCTGGAAGATTTAGGAAAGGGACTTCGTTCTCAGGTTGGTACTATGTATGCAACAAAAGAGAAGGGTGTTCGTTACCTTGAGATGGCTGAAGGATATGTTACAGGTATCGCTCTTGACGAGAATAACGAGGTAATCGGTTACCAGTTCGTTTCTCTTGGAAAGATGACTGACTTCATTAAGAAGGGTGATGATCCTAACACAGCTTGGGAGAAAGCCAAGGGTCAGTATGGCCGTGTGGACGATGCAGTTAAGATTATCGATCCACGTCAGGAATAATTGGAAAGGAGAACGATATAATGGCATCATTATTTGAAGGATATGAAAGAAGAATTGACCAGATTAACGCTGTTTTAAACAGCTATGGTATCAGCTCTATCGAAGAAGCTGAAAAGATTACAAAGGACGCTGGACTGAACGTTTACGATCAGGTTAAGAAGATTCAGCCAATTTGTTTCGAGAACGCTTGCTGGGCTTACACTGTAGGTGCTGCAATCGCAATCAAGAAGGGATGCAAGAGAGCTGCTGATGCTGCCGCAGCAATCGGTGAAGGACTTCAGGCATTCTGTATTCCTGGATCTGTTGCAGATCATCGTAAAGTAGGTTTAGGACATGGTAACCTTGGTAAGATGCTCCTTGAGGAGGAGACAGAGTGCTTCTGTTTCTTAGCTGGACATGAGTCATTTGCAGCTGCTGAGGGTGCAATCGGTATCGCTGAGAAGGCAAACAAGGTTCGTCAGAAACCTCTTCGTGTTATCTTAAACGGTCTTGGAAAAGACGCAGCACAGATCATTTCCCGTATCAACGGATTTACATTCGTAGAGACAAAGTATGATTACAAGGCTGCAAAGCTTAACATCGTATATGAGAAAGCATACTCTAACGGACTTCGCGCAACTGTAAAATGTTACGGTGCTGATGATGTTCAGGAAGGTGTTGCAATCATGCATCATGAGAACGTAGGTGTTTCCATCACTGGTAACTCTACAAACCCAACACGTTTCCAGCATCCGGTTGCAGGTACATACAAGAAGGAATGTATCGAGCAGGGTAAGAAGTACTTCTCCGTAGCATCCGGCGGTGGTACAGGACGTACACTTCACCCAGATAACATGGCAGCAGGTCCTGCTTCATACGGTATGACAGATACTCTTGGACGTATGCACAGTGATGCACAGTTCGCTGGTTCATCATCAGTTCCTGCACACGTAGAGATGATGGGACTTATCGGAATGGGTAACAACCCTATGGTTGGTGCTACAGTTGCTGTAGCTGTTTCTGTTGAGGAAGCTGCTAACGCTGGTAAATTCTAAGTATAAAAAAGCTAGTAAAATCAACGCTTTCGGGGCTTTTGGACATCGTTCAAAAGCCCTTTTTATATGGTTTTATATACCGAAAACACTTGAAATATGATTATAAAAATGTGACGTTTTGAGACAAAAAGTTATAATATTGTAGACGGCGTCTACGAAAAGTCTACATTTTTTTTCAATGTAGACTTGAAAAATGGCGTTTTTTAACAAAACTATGTAGACTTGAAATTATAATAATGGTTTTTTTATAATAATGGTTTCGGACTTTGTTCATATTTTAGATATAAATAAAAAAAAGGAGAATGAAGTTATGAGCGAAGTCCTAATAAGATCAAGAGTCCTCAGTAACGGAAAGAATGTGTACGAATATTCTTTTGAAATTGCATCAGATGATGGAAAGAGAAAAAGAATAACTAAAAGCGGGTTTAAAACAAAAAAAGCTGCAAAAGAAGAAGGCAGGCTTGCGCAGCAAACATATGAAACATCAGGAGTAAGGGAAAATGTGTCAGCAGTCTCCTATTCGGACTTTCTTAATATGTGGATAAATATTGATGTAAAGCCCTCCTGCAAAGAAAAAACGGTAGAAAATTATAATAAGAAAATAAGGTTGTATATAAAGCCTGCGCTTGGCAGATACAGATTAAAATCCATAACAAAAGGGATGCTGCAGGACTTTATCACAAAGCTGTATGATGACGGATTTTCTGTAAATACAATTTCCGGTATAAGAGGCATCATTACTAAAAGTATGAAGTTTGCTGTTGATAGCCATTACCTTCAGTACTCTCCCGCAGGAGATCTGAAAATACCAACAAATAGAAATCCAAAAGTAAAAACTAATATGTCGCCTCATATATATATAACAAAATCACAAATAGACAGAATAATACAAGAATTTCCTGAAGGCAGTTCATTTTATATTCCGTTTATGATCGGATATCACTGTGGTCTTAGGCTTGGAGAAATTTTTGGACTTGTATGGGAAGATATTGATTTTGATAATAAGACCCTTAAAGTAAGCAGGCAGATACAGTGGAAGGTTGTGAAGAGAAGTGGAAGAAAAATTGCAGCAACTAATGGGACATCCGAATCTGACGGGTATTGGTATTTTTGTGAGCCAAAATACAAATCATACAGGGTTGTGGATTTAGATAATGATATTTTAGTCATCTTAGAAAGAGAAAAGAAGAAACAGGAAAAATCACAGGCGTATTATGAAGAGTATTACACAAGATATTATAGCGATGAAAAATTATATAGCGGTGGAAAGATGCCGAATGACTACATAATACCTGAAAACAGGATTAGTGATGAGAAAAACGAATATGAAGTTAATTTTGTGATACGCCGGGAAAACGGAACCTATATAAATTCTCGTACCACAACACACTATACAAGAGTTGTACGGGAAAAGCTTGGAATTAAAGATTTTGATATGCATAGTCTTAGACATACCCATGCTACTATGCTCATGGAAAATGGAGTTGATCTTGTGTATATACAACATAGACTTGGACATAAGGATGTTAAGGTAACTATGAATATTTATACTAATCATATGACAGAAAAAATTGTTAATTCAAACAATGAAAAACTTAATAACATCTATAAGCAGTAAAAATGGAGCTGAGTTCCGTTTTTACCATGGAAATAATGGGGAGTATGCAGATATGTATACTTCCTATTTTATATACTCTATTATCTGGTCTACATGTGCGCTGTGGATATTATCGAGTCCGGCACATTCATATACATATTGCTGTTTGGTTTTCGCTCCCTCAAATTCGCAATGCGGAAGTTTGTTCCTTTTAGTGAGTCTGCTATCGTGCGGTTTAATTGCACAGAAAACTACAAAAGTTTCTTTTGCTACATCCTCTCCAAGATTGTAAAACTAAGCCTTTTGAATAGATTTGTAGATCAATTTGCATATTGGCTTAGAAATGTGTTCAAAAAAATACAGGGTATATAGATTATATATATCCTGTATTTCTTTTTATTCGTATGCGTTTTACTTGGTGATTTCAAATATAATCTGATCAACATGTGCGCTGTGAATATCGTCCAGTCCCATGCACTCACGATATGGTGTAATATCTGGAATGTTTACTTCTGGCAACCTATCCCTATGACAGAGCCTGCCATCTCCTTTCTTTATTTTGCAGAAAACGGAAAAAACCTCAAGCGCTTTATCCTTTCCAAGGTGTTCAACAATTCTATCTACAGCTATTTTGGGATTGTTTCCATCGTGGCGGGAGTAATCATAGTCTGCAGTAACTACTCTCCAACCTGCCTCAAACTCTTTTGGTGTGATCATAATAATATCCTCCTGTTTATTTTATTTAGAAAAAATATGTCTTTGTTAGTCATTGAAAATAAACCGATTGGAAAAAACTTCGCAAATTCCTAATGTTTTATATTTTATATATAAAAAGAAAAGGAGTTTGATTATGGCTGAGGAATATAGAAAAGAAACTGAAAATGCTTATCTTGATAAGATATCAGATATATGCGGCATACTACCTAAGGTTGTAACAAGGTATGAAAGAAGCATACAACAGATGACAGAAGTCAGAACCAGATATGCATATCTTTGTGATATTAAGATTTTCCTTGAGTATATAAGCGAAGAACTTGAAACACCCATAAAAGAGATAACACCAGCTCAGCTTGAGTCTATCTCTAAGGACCTATTTGAGGATTATATAAATTACCTGCAGAAGTATGAAAAAAATGGTGTGATACATACAAATGGCAAAGCTTCAATCAAGAGAAAGGTATCTGCACTTCGAAATTTCTACTCATATATGTTTAAAAGTGATTTGATCAGCACCTGCAACATCGAGAAGGTTAATATGCCTAAGCTCAAAAAGAAAGAGATTGTATATATGGACACTGACGAGGTCAATGATTTCATAGACACTGTTGATAACGGAGAGGTAACTGGGACAGAAATGGAAAAAGTGTATCATGACAAACTAGGATACCGAAATTTTGTTATAGTTAATTTGCTGCTATCTACCGGAATACGAGTATCAGAATTAGTTGGCCTTGATGTAAATGATGTAGATTTGAAAAACTCCTGCATTCATGTAATACGCAAGGGAAATACAAAAGATAGCGTATACTTTCCCGATGATATTCGTGATATGTTAGATGAATATACAACCGAGAGATGTCTTGATACATCCACGGATACTAATGCGCTGTTTCTGTCTACAAGGAAAACCAGACTGAGCGTTCGATCTGTTGAGAATATTATAAAGAAATACGCAAAGAAAGCCGTACCACTTAAGAATATCCATTGCCATTCTACGCGAAGCTCATTTGCTATGGAGTTTTTAAAAAATAGTGAGGGGGATATTGAGGGATTGCAGTCAGCTTTAGGTCATGCCAGTATTGCTACTTCTCAGTTTTACGCAAGAAGTACTCAGGATATGAAAAAATCTAAAAAAGAGATGGTGAATTTCATGCGGAGAAAATGATTTATTTATATATTCCTATTCTGTCATATTATATATGACAATAAAAAAATGGGAGGATATGAATATGAAGAGATTTGTTATGCTTTGTGCGAACATATTTCTGTTCGTTGTAAGAATTTGTTTTTTAGGAGTCCAGGGGTTTGTCACAATTCTGTGGAATATAACCCTAGATGTAATCCGGATTGCAGGCAATTTTATTGCATATGCAATCACAGGGGTAATATTACCTCTTGCTTATATATTCCTATTTATTGGAGGTGATATAAGTAGGGGTTGGTTTATGACCATATTATCCTTAGTAGTTATATATTGCATAGCTTATGGCGTAAGCTATGCAAAACATGGAACTATCATAGAATTTTGGCGTGGACCGAAATTTTTGAAAATGTGGTAGTTCTTTTTATCTCTTTTCTTTTTTTCCTTCACGTATCAACCGGTGCGTGGAGGATTTTTTATGTAATAACATAACTCATATTTAGTCTAAATAAATTGAAAAGGAGAAAACATATATGGATGTAAAAATTAAATACCATGATAAGGAGCTTGAAAAACTTTGCAATATTGAGGGCGGAAAGTCTGACTGGATTGATCTTAGATCTGCACATGATCTCACTCTGAAAAAGGGAGACTTCTCACTTATTTCATTAGGCGTTTCGATAGAGATTCCTAAGGGTTATGAAGCCCATATTGTGCCAAGAAGTTCAACTTTCAAAAACTGGGGCATTCTACAGACTAACAGCCTTGGTGTAGTAGATAATTCATATTCGGGGGACACCGATATATGGTGCATCCCGGTCTACGCAACAAGGGATACGGAAATAAAAAAAGGTGACAGAGTCTGTCAGTTCAGATTATTCAAGAACCAGGAAGACATCAATTTTATAGAGGTCGATCACATGGAAGGCCCTGATCGTGGCGGTTTCGGTTCCACAGGAAAACGCTAGGGGGTGGAATCATGGCAAAATCAAGTAAGGACTTATCAATTGTCGATCTTGTTGTTGATATGATCCATGCATCTGTGGCAAACTCCAAAGAGTTTGGAAGAAGGGCCATAGGAACATGTCCGTTTTGCAATAATCTCATAATAAGGACATTTATAGCATCTGATAAAGATGGGAAATATTCCTGTTTTTCCTGCGGTGAAAGTGGCGATGCCAAGGATTTTCTGATAAAAGCATTTGGTTTTACAGATGATGAAGCTAAGGATATGTTAAATAGCAGACTCGGTGCAAAATCACATTTTACAGAGAAATCTAGGATCCATAACAGACTGCTCATAGATGCAAATAAAGCTGCTGCCAACTTCTATTATACCAATCTCATAGAAGGTAAGGATGAAGGTTGCAAAAAGGCATATGAATACCTTAAGTCCCGCGGGCTTACCGATGCTACGATAAAGTCGTTTGGGTTAGGCTATTCAAGATATGGCGTTTGTGGTCATCTAAAAAAAGAAGGCATTAGTACTGACAGCCTTGTGGAATGCGGATTAGGTAAGGTAGATAATGACAAGGTTAAGGACAAGATGTTTAACAGAGTGATGTTTCCGATTGTGGAAAAGACCTCTGAGGGAAGTGTTGTAGTTGGCTTTGGAGGACGACTCATGGATTATCCTGATCCCAAATTTCCTAACGCTCCCAAATATCTTAATACACAAACAACTCCGGTTTTTGATAAAAAATCTTTCCTTTATGCATGGAATTATGTATGCAACTCAAGGAGAAAAGGAGTAATCTTGTGTGAAGGATATATGGATGTCATATCACTTCATCAGGCGGGATTTGACAACGCAACAGCAACCTTAGGCACTGCGTTCACCAGGTATCATGCTATGATAATCAGAAAACGAACTGATACAGTGTATATATGTTATGACAGCGACGATGCCGGAGTAACAGCTAAGCTTAGAGCGATCCCGATACTTAGGGCAGAGGGACTAAAGGTGAGAATACTGAGTTGTTATCCATACAAGGATCCGGATGAACTGATTAGAAAAAAAAGCCCTGAAGCTTTTGAAAAGGTTCTTCAAAGATCCATGGATTCTTACGACTATGTGATTCTGCAGATGAAGGAAAAGGCTGAAAGCGAAGAGAAGTTCAACAAGGAATTTGCACATATGATTGTTGATTTACCTAAAAACGATTTCAAGTGTTTCGTGGATGCCTACAATAGGATGCGCAAGAAAGATAATGCGGAAGATGATTCCGTTGAGGATGTTTATAGCAATATTTTAAATGGCTATAAACTCAAGTTTTAAAAAGAAGAAAGACATCAGCAAAAATGCCGATGTCTTTTTTTTGTGTGCAATATTTAAAAATTTATGCAATATTCTCAGATAATCCGAGTTTTATTTCAACAGTTTCCTTTGTAATCTTTATTTCATCCACATCTAAATCAGGAGCCTTAAACATGAAATCTACCATTACTTCTTCAACAATGCTTCTGAGTCCCCTGGCGCCAATATGTCTTTCTATGGCAAGTTCTGCAATACGTATTAAAGCGTCTTCAGTGAAATTAAGTTTTACTCCATCAATGCTAAAGAGCTCTTCATATTCTTTAATAAGTGCATTTTTAGGAACTGTAAGAACATGTATAAGATCTTCAACTGTAAGAGCATTAAGCTCTACAATTACTGGAAGCCTGCCTAGAAGCTCTGGTGTTATTCCATAGTGTCTCAGCGATTCCTGGGTGATCTTTTCTTTCTTAGGCACAGTTGACTTTGAGTTGAACCCAAGAGCGGGCTTTTCAGATGTAGTATTGTATATTCCATCAAATGCACCACCACAAATAAACAGGATGTTTTCTGTGTTTATAATTACATTTTGTCCATTTGGATGTTTGCGTCCGCCATTAACAGGTACAGAAACTTCAGCGCCTTCGATTATTTTCAGGAGCGCATGCTGAACTCCCTCGCCAGACACATCTCTTGTGATTGATGGATTCTCGCTCTTTCGCGCAATCTTATCTATTTCGTCTATGTAAACAATACCACGCTCTGCAAGATTTACATCTCCATCAGCTACCTGAAGGAGTCTCGTCAGAATATTCTCGACGTCATCACCCACGTATCCGGCTTCAGTAAGAGACGTGGCATCAGCGATTACAAAAGGTACATTTAACGATTTTGCAAGTGTCTGAGCAAGATAAGTTTTTCCGCTGCCGGATGGCCCAACCATTAAGATGTTGCTTTTCCTTATAAGTCCGGATGGGTTAAGAAGCCTCTTCTGGTGGTTATATACTGCAACTGATAAAACCTTCTTTGCATTTTCCTGTCCGATTATGTACTCATCAAGATTAGCATATAGTTCAGATGGCTTGATAATGCCTCCAACTTCACCGTCATTATCACATGGCTCATCCATAGAACCAAATAAATTATCAACATCGTAAAAATGCTCAGGCGTTTTGATAATTCCTTTAATTACATCTTTACTGCCACATGGATCGTCGATAGATCCAAATAACCTATCAACATTACAGAAATGCTCATATGCATTTTTTGCACATTCAGGGCAAATAGTACTCACACGATCAAAATGGGATATTACCATCTGTGGAAATGGCTTTCCACAAAAACTGCACTTGCTTGGTACCATAAAAGTATAATTTTCAAAATCCATATCATAATCCTCATCTTTCTATACATACATTGTTATTATTCTAATGGCCAATAAAAAGATATATACTCCGATAACTATCAGTACATCAAGTACAAAACGCCATGGTTTGATGTTAGCCATCAGCCATTTACAAAATTCCTTTATTTTGACAAACATATTATCTGAGCTCCTTTCTATTGTTTTATTGTATTATACACTACAATACGCAGGGCACTTTTTTACCAAAAAGTTTTACAATTCATGTTCATTATGATCTTTTACAGCTTGAGCGTCAATGAATTCATCCTCGGCATTTTTATATAAATTTTCAATATCATTTGCCAGTTCTGGATTGATGGTCTTGGTATACGCCATAACCTTTTGTTGATAATCATATAGATTTGCTTTGGTCTTGGCCTTGGATATACTATCGAATTCTTCTTGTACTTTTATTTTTTCATCCGATAGTTGCTGAATTTCATCTCTGTATATCATAGCCTGTTTTTTGGCATAATCAAGTTGCTGTTCGTACTTTTCTGTTTCTTCTTTGATTTCTGCAGCAACAGACTCAAGTTCGTCTTTTGTCATCCTTTTCTGAAGAATTCGTTCTTCATCGTTCCGGGCCCTTAATTGCCTCTCTAACTTATCATACCTTGCCTTTTGTGCTATGGCCTGTTCCATAAGCTGCTCTCTATAAATTCTAACGTATTCCTCCGCAGTCTGTCCGGGCTCAGGATCAGGTATATTTGCTACAGCCTTCTTCTCTGCATTATATTTTCTATTAGACTTTTGGTGTGCAGAAGATCCTCTTGTACCCCTTTCAATTCCTAGATCCTCAAGCTTGGCTGCATAAGCATCCTGAAATCGACTTAGCGCAGCGGCCCCACCAGTAAAAGATTTGGCACATAAATTTCCATCCTCATTAACCGGTGTGACAACAGCATGAATATGCGGGGATGATTCATCTTTATGGCATACGACGGATATGACATTATCTTTTCCATCGCCGGCAACATTAAATGTTTCTTTGAGCCATTCAACAGATCTGCGTTCCCACTCCTCAACATCTATATTCTCACTTTCTATGTCATCAGCATCTCCAAACTCAAGAACAATATCATACGCAATAACAGCATCCTTTCTGATATTTCTACCATGAGGCTGTTTTTTCCCCTTGATTCTGTTCTTGACCGCCTTTTCATAAGAAATCTCATTACCATCCTCGTCTGTGCACGCTACCAATATATCATTATCTTTGTTCCTATCTGGATCTGCATTTGCAACATGCTGCTTTCTAAATTCTGTATTCAGATCGTGATTCCATCTGGATTTTAATGCACCATAATTTTTGATTTTATTTATATGTACAAAAGCTTTAGCCATATATAATCACCGCCTTAATATAATCTCTTCGAGAGAAATATAGTTTACCTTCAAAAAACAGATAAATTGTCGATAAAAAGTGTAGTATGTTATACACTTTACAAAAAACAAAGCAAAAAAATCCGACCGATTCCGTAAAAATTAGCAAAAATCAAAAGTGTAGTATGTTATACACTTTACATTCCTCAGAATACAATAACATCAGTAATAAAATGTGATATATCGTCATATAGATCTGCCTGTTACTCACGCTTTCCTCCATCTTTTTCTTATCCTTTCACCTTGATATTAGGGCTCGTAAAACAGTCTTTCCGGGCTTCGCACCCCCTTTTCCGATCCTTTCTTCTTCTTTCCCTTCCATGAATGAACAGTTTGTATGCACCTTAAAGTGATGATAAGTGCCGTGGATATACACTATCCGTATGCATGTTAATGTGATGCGAAATGCATGTGTCTGTTATGCGCCTTAACATGATGCAAAATCGGTTTACCTGTATGCACCTTAAAGTGATGATGAATTCTCATTTTTATCATTCATCTTAATGTGATGCAAAATAGTGGCTGAAGTATGCAGTAATAATCATGTTAATGTGATGATGAATGTATTCATCAGCAGAAAACCTCTATCATATCATTCATCACCTTAATCTGATGTGATGAATGATATGATAGAGGAATGCATCACGTATCATTCGGTAAATCATAATTGCATTATTCATCTTAATGTGATGCATTATATTGGAAAATAAAAAAGATCCCATACTGGCTGTTCAGTGATGAGATCTGTAATAATGCAGATAAGCTGCTGCCTTTAGTAGTACAAATAGGCTGCTGCCTCTGGTACCTTTTCAGTAAGAGTGGCTACTCCTTCCTTGATGGCAAGCTGTTTGATAAGAGCCCTGTTAATCTCTCTGATCTGCGAAGCACTCTTTCCCATGCAGTTCAAGGTATACCTGTTGTTTGACTCTTTGGCGTTTTTTGTAATAAAAGCAGTCTGCAGCTTGATGTAAAGTTCAGATTCCTTTTCGTAATTATCCATATGCTATCCTCCTGAATGATATATCAAGATAAATATAAAAGAAAAAGGTAAGAGCAGCATAATATTCATGTTAAGGTGATGATTATATTTATCCGATTAAAAAGAGGAAAGGGGCAAAAAAAGAGAGAGCTGAACCCAGCTCTCTAAAATATTAAACCGGTGTTTTAATTACAAAAAGAGGGGAGAAACACCAGCTCAATTCAATAATATGATAATGTTCGAGTTATGTCAATATTATGAGTAAAACAAAGAACAATGTCGATTTGTATTAGCACTCAAGGCTGATCAGAAAGTCATCAACATCTTTGAGCGATCCAACTTTACTTGACGTGCCTGTGGTTTCGCCAACGTAATAGATTCCATTTGCATCTACAAAGAACTTGTAGTCGCAAGTACTATACTGCGTAAACGCACGATCTGATAAGTCACCAGGCCTAAATTCAACTTTTTTCATACATTACACCTCACTTTTTTAAATACGCGCAGATTTTCGATTTTCCAGTGTAAAATACAAATACGGACAACCGCCAGTGTTTTTACATAAGAATCAATACACGCAAAAATACCAAGTCATAGGGCTATCTGAGGAATGGTTAAGAGTGTTACCATTTCAATATCCTTTATATGATTATAATATACACCATTATATGTTCATAACAATTTTACCCAGAATACTATATTGAGGTAGAAGAGAAGTTCGGTCGTTTCAGGCAGCAGTTGATGATGATAGATCGAGAAAGCAAAAAAACGGAACTTAATTCCTTTTTTTACATCATCGGTTTCTTGGTGTATTGATGTAGTTCTTAAATATCTGCGAAACGTCGTCAGGATTACTCGGTTCAGTATGGCTGTCACAAATCATATCATACCCATATTTCAATAGATTAAGAAATCCATCGCGGTAATTCTTATTCTTGCTTTCTGTTTCTTCTTCGTGCCATCTGCAATACATGGCCATGTATATTACCTGCTCAGTGAAATCTGCAAACTCATTTGCGAATAGGAAGCCGGATAACTCGCAGCCATCATGTGAATACTTGCTATCGGTCCGGCTTTCTATTTTGTCAAGCAGGGAATTGATTGACTTAGCCTCTGCTTCAGAGCATAAGGAAACCATGTTGCGAATAGTAGAGATAATATCGTTAAATTCGCTTTTAGTAGCAAATTCGAAGATAAACATAGATTCAGGTTTCGATTTCCTTGATTTTGTTATTATTCTCATGCTAAATACCTCCCACATATATATACAGGAAATATGCATAAAAGAATATTTGGCTTTCAAGAGTTCTTATGATAAGGCAGCAGCTCACATAGTATAGTATTTCCTATTTATTGTTTTCCCCATTGATTCACCATATTGATTGATATATTTACAAATTTGCTTAGATTCATCATCAGAGAGGTTTTCATTCTCTAATTTGTAGTAGGCCATGGATATAGCCTCCATCAGTTTATCCTTTGCAAATTCTCTCATTTCGGTTTTCGTCATATTAATCCTCCCCTAAATCTTCATTTACTTTACATACACATAATATCAAAAAATTGTTTTTATCCGTTTTTACACATAAGTAGAAGAGAAGTTCAAAAAAATACCCACAGCAGTTAAATGCTGTGAGTAGTCTTTTCATGTTAATAGATATCTTTATACTTTTCCTGAATCATCAGTCTTGCGTCATCCGTATGAACATGTACATCATGAGTTTTATTCCAGAGTTCCGTTTCCTCCTCGGTTAATGCTCTTTTTTTCTCTACTTCATAAAGGTATCTGCGGACAGCTTTTGCAAAGTCCTTAGCTTCGCCTAGCGAAGAATGGATAAAGACTGCATGGTCTTTTTTCATAGCTAATCTCCTTTCTTTTTTTGTGTTGTAAATATGAGATACAGAAAAGTCTAAATGATTGATCCATAGACAGAAGAGAAGTTCAAAAAAAATACCCACAGCAGCTGAGAATGCTGTGAGTATTCTTAATGGTAAATAAATGGATAGTTTACAGGTGTCTCCTGATGAGTTTTTCGATATTATCCCAGTAGGAAATGTTGCAATCATATAGACCGTAAAATGCGTAATCATCAGCTGTTGCTTCTGCAATATCCTGTCTAGTGACTTCATCTTCTGGAATATCCACGTCACATATGTTGTCCATAACCGATAAAGCGTCTTCAATCACATATTCTTTCATTTTCATTCGATAAACACCGTCTCTCTGACTTTCGGAAAGTATTTTCCAGATTTCCGAACCTGTTTGTTCTGAAAGCGCTGCGATGACATTTTCTGATGAGAACTTAGAGCTATCTATGTCATCGTTGTAAAAGACAAGCACAGATTCTTTTTCGATATCCATATTGACAGCGAATACAGAGACCCCAAAGTAGTCGGAGAGTATTTCGCAAGCATTTCTCTGCTCATATACTTCCTCTTTCTCTGCCTTTTCTGAATTATTCAGAAATATTCCAGGGGTGAATTCAACTGTCTTTAAACCATCCGTTGCATCATCAATAAGTTTTTCAAAATCTCCAAAACTGATTATTATCACTCTTCTTACATCATACTTTTCTGTATTTCTCATATCTTATCCTTTCCGACAGCCATAATAGGCTGTCTAACAAAGCAGCCCATAATGGCTATTAAAAAAGTTAGTGTGTGGCGTTAAAGTTTTCTATTGCCCACTTGTTACCGGAAGCATACACCTGGTTTCTAGTCCGTTCATATGGAGACTCAAGAACAATGTCTTTGGAAAATCTTACTTTTTCACATCTATTACAGTAACATTTGTCATTTCCAAGATATACTATGTCTTCGCTCCCGCAAAAATTACATACGCTAGTTATTCTCATTAGCTATTCCTCCTTTTTTATTTTTACACCTCAAATATGGGCACTTAAGTCAAAAAAAATAGAAGAGAATTTCATAAAAAACGTAAAAAAGACCAGTCATTTCTGACTGGCCACATTATTTATTGTTCTTTGATTAAACTGAGAATATCTCCAATCTCACTGTCATGAGTCGTATATGAGTTTTTTCCTGCGAAAACTGTGTATCTGCTGCCGGCCTTGGTGAAATATGTAATATCACCTACATTGATCCATTTTTCATCTAGTTTTACATATACATTAAGTCCATTCTTTGTATCGAATCTAACTTTGTCAGAACTGGTTTTGGCAATCTGCATGATCTGAGTTTTACTCTGCGGCAAATTGCTGATGTCTGTTTTCTGAGGTGAGAATAATGCCAAATTAGCCGAAATAATGATTATCATTATACTCGAAAAAATAAATCTAAAAAGTCCGAAAAACTTCTTTGTTATCCATGGAACCACGATTATGAATATAACAGTACATATCAGTATTACAGCAACTTGTGAACTGGTTATTGTGCCGTCAAGTAATAATCTGCTGCCTATCATATTTCCTCCTTATAATTCGATCGAAAACTCAGAATTTAACAATGCTTCAAAGTCCGGATCAATCTTCAGATACTCCTTAAGGAATACGATTGGTTCGCAAGGGGCAAATTCGTTATGTATTTCTTCGCGCTTTTCATCGTCCATGTATGTTGCAATGTTATCCAGGAGAGACATGGTAAGCGTGATTTTGTCACCACCCTTGATGGCAATTACGTTTGGATCAGCATATGTAAGTTCATCCCAATCAGTAAGATGCTGGTCACAATTTGTGCAGTATATATCATGATCAAGGTATTCTCCACAGTTGATAGTGTTTCTGCAGCATGGACATAAGCATTCAATATCACTTCGGTCCTCTTCTGGTGGCATATGGTTTACAGCCAGAATCTTTACTGCATCCGTTTTCATAAGTGCATTTTTTATCTTGTCAGCATAGGATAATGGGAACGAACCATCTTCATATACCATTTTTATTATCTTTTCGTTTTCTGTCATATCAGATCACCTTCCTTATATTTTTTATTATATGAGAATTATATCAAACATCAGGCTGTACAATTTTTTGCCAATGAATCTATTATAAGTATCGAATAGATGGTATAATCATTTATGAAAATATGAAGCATATTTTCTATATGATAATGAAAGCAAGGAGGAAGATGTGGATGAACAATATACCGGTGTACAATCTGTCAAATTGTGAATAATGGAACTATTCTATTGCAAGTGCAGCATTAGCAGAACATAGAGACGAGATTTTGAAACTTGAGAACCCCAGTTGATATTGAATCAGAATAAGAATTTGAAAAATTGCTTTCATGCGAGAAATGGAGAGAACAATGATAATAGGATTTGAAGAATTTCAAATTAATAGAAATAAATTTAAAGTGGAATTAGTTGATAAAATTCCAGAAGGATATAATCTAATTGACAAACAGAATGGTTATTCTATTTATAGAAAAGATGAACAAATAGGAGAAGATAATCATCATTATTATCTTGGAATAAATGAAAATAATATATAAAAATAGAATAAAGAGCCGGTATTCCGGCTCTTCGAAATAAAATGCACTTACACAGGCTGTTAATATATTGCTGTGTTATTTCCCCTATAGGCATAGTCAATATGTGTATTTGAGCCATACAATATGTGCCCGCAGTTTTCGCAATGCGGATCGTCTTCGTCGAGATATTCGACATCATTCAGGCGTCCGCAACGTGGACACTTTAGAACTTCTCCTCTTGATATCCGCTTTTCTTCTTCGATTTCCTGTGGATTTTTATACATCATGTTTTTTACCTTTGTTGACACTTTTATTACCTCGCTTTTCTAAAATGTGCATTTTTATTATATTACATCAGAATACAGGACTGCATTTTGCCAAAAAACTTTCTGCGTGACTCTGTGTTTTATTTGTCCGCCACAAAACGGCATATTTCAGGCAAATAAAAAATAAGGAGAAATGAAGCTATGACAGAAAAGACAAAAGAGAAGGATTGCATGTACGGATATGGATTTTATATTTATGCCTCAGATGATCAGCTCAGGAGGTTTATCGAAAAGCATAGAAGGACTATCTGTGAACTTCTTGATGCTGAAGGAAGGAGGGTAATTGAATATCTTGATTCACACCCAGGAGATTCGTTCAACCCTAAGGAGGATCTATACGATTACGCCCCGGAGCTTTCGTATGACAGCGGCATATATGGACTTGTTGCCGATGTGATGTGCTATGAGTCAGGAAAGGCATTTTGGTACGCTGCATCAGAGGATGAAGATAGGGATGATGCGGTATTCTTTTTATTGAACGATCACAAGGAAAAGAGAGAAATTGTAGAAATGTACGAGCTTGAAAAGATCTGTAAGGAGTATATTGCGGACTTAAATGATCAGCTTAAGACTGAGTACATCACTGCAGAATATCACGGTTAATGGACGCCCCACGCTTGCAATATGCAGGTGTGGGCGTTTTACTGTCTATAAAGGCCATTATTGGTATGTAGATTGCATATTGTTTTTATTTCAGAATATACAAAATCATATTTCATGAAAATAATATCAAGGAGGAGTAAATCATGTCAATAACAAGAGATAAGGAAGGAAATGTAAGAGAAGGTTGTAAGTGGGCTATTGAGTTTAATGATATTCTGCTTAAATATTTCGGTTGTGGCTGCGGGTATTCGAGAGGATTTCAGAAAGTTACTATAGACGAACACGGATACTTGGGCAGCGTGTTTGAACTCAATGAGGACAAAGTGCCATCGCCAGAGTTTTTGCAGTTTATAGAAGACTACAGCGCAAAGTACATAAAGAAAATCGTGTACAGGAAAGAAGTAAAGCTGTACGGCCGGGTGTTCTACAGGAATGCCATAATAGCTATTTTGTAGTAGTTTCTCATACAATAAAAAACACACCAGTCTGTATCTGCGGATTGGTGTGTGTTTTTATTATAGGCAGAATTCAGTTCCGCTTAAAGTAGCAGCTCAATAATGTCTAATTTCTGTTGTTTGGACATATGAGGTGCGCATTTTCTTGTCAGTCTTAATATTTCCGTGTAATCTGAATGAAAATTACAGGACTTGCCAGGATCACTGCTTATACCGAGAAGGTAATCGGTAGATACATGAAGGACAGCAGCTATATTTGCAACTACGCTTGATCTTGGTACACGGGAACCATTCATGTATCTGGATATGGATACTTCTGTAATTCCGATATTATTAGCAAGCTCCTTCTGCGTTATTCTGTTTTTTCGTAATTCTTCAGAAAGTCTTTGAGTAAATATACTATCCATAATTGTTTTCCTTTTACTATAGCATACACATACTCTTGCTTAATCGCAAAACGAGTTAATTATTTCGTTCAGTTTAAGTATTGTATTATCAGCGTCCTGCCACAAATCACAAGCCTCAAGCGCTTCTCTGTTTTGATATATTTCTCTTTTGGCACTCACAACCGCACGCAGGGCAGTAGTATAGATCATATCATCTTCGTCATTGTAATATGACTTTAATTTATTCCTGCTTTTTTCATATTCTGCTATCTGATCAGAATACTTCTCACGAAAGTTTTTCTGATAACCGGCCGCAATGTTTTTCTGATATTCGGAGTAGCCGACTGTGTAAGGCTCGCTGTCAAGATCCACCATAATGTACGGCATATACAGACATTTGATAGGAAAATCTATATCGTATTTCCAAGATATCTTTTCCTTAATCTTCTCTAAATAAGCCGTGAGATATAATTGGGATATGTATGCATACTCAAACGTTGTTAAACTGGCAACAGTACCCAATATACCAATTTTATAAGCGGATTTTACAAAACGCCGTGTATTGCCATCGAAAATTGAAAAACAACAGGTTCTGTCATATACATGACAATGATGAATAGTGATATTGTTGCCCTTGAGATTCTTTATGATAGCAATGAGACTCTTGGTATCTTCAATAATACATTCAATAGCCATGTCTTCAAGTCCGGAAATCATAGACTCCGTAAACAGGCCGATAAAAGATTTTCTCTTATTTTTCTCATTTTTCACGCTTTTTCCTTCCTAAAACCGGAACTGGGTTCCTTTTTATGAGCTGTAATATAAATATGATATAATCCCGGCGGAGCGGGAGAGTAAAAAAGAGGCAAAGCTGCCTGCCTTCTTATCTGCTATTCATCATCGAGATAATATCCCCGATCTCTGACGCATCAGTGGTGTATGTACCGTCATTTGTAAACAGCCTGTATCTGCTGCCAACTTTCGTATACTTTATGATATTCCTTACATCTAACCACTTGTTTCCGACATTAACGTATACTGTGAAACCGTCAGAACCATCTATCTTTATCTTATCCGAACAAGTCTTGGTGATCTGTGTAATCTGAGTCCTGTTTGTAAGAAGATTGGATATATCCGTCTGTTTCGGCGAAAAACAGCCGATATTTACAGCCATGACCGCAGCCATAAAGAGTGAGAGAATAACCTTTATAGCTTTCTTTGCAACCTTAATCGCAAATATAAATCCGGCCACGCATATGAGCATGACCAATCTTCTAATGAATGCGAATTTCTTACTTTGTTTTATACGGTTCGCAATTTTTCTTCCATGCTGTAATTTCTACTTTTACTTCACTATCATTTAATGCCCAATACCATTCTTCATCGTTTCTATAAGCAAATGCTTCACAATGTGGTACATGGTCGTTATATCCAATAAATGTTACTTGCACATTTTCCAGTTCATCTGGAAACAAACCAGAACTAACAGGAATCCAATTATTATTTTCCATTATTTATTTACCTCCAATTCTAATGAAATACGCATTTATCAACTACTCTGTATATATAATACCACTTTGCCTGCACGATCCCAATTTGCACAAAGAAAACAGCCACCCTCCGGTGATGGGAGAATGGCTGTAAATCTTAATTAGCTTATGGTTTTACTCTGTCATTACAAATATAAAACCATTACATCTTTCATCTTTTGAGGGATAGTATTCTGAATTTTTATATTCATTAAAGGAATTAAAATACATGAACTTGTGAATTATTCCTCTTTTTGTTGTATATGAATAACGCTCGTTTGCGAAATCACAACTCACGGCACCCTTATATGGGGTTATTCTTCAGTTACCCATTCTATGCCTCCACCATATCTGCCTCTGCGAACTACAAAATTACTTGGATAAACCTTTTTTAAATAAGCAATATCGTATTTTATTGTTCTAACGGACACTCCTAGCAGGTTTGATAATTCTTCGCATGTATAGTATTTATGTTTCATTAGCAAACTCATGATATTTACCTGCCTTTGGTTTACCCCATGCATTGTTTTTGCTGCTATTTTCTCGTTCATAACTGTTTTCTCCTTATTTTTTATATTTAGATGTAATATGTAATACGTACAACAATAAAAAAAACTTCTGCTCACACTGAACAGAAGATAAAAAGACACCCTCTTGCCCGAAAGCAGGAGAGTGTCTTTGTTGTTAATAAGAAAACTACTTAAATGTAAACCATTTTTGAGTTTCGGGATAAAAGAGATACAGATAGTTTATATCCTGGCCGTTTGCTGTATCAAAATCAGCAAAAGTCATGGAACCGTCTTCGTTTATCACTATACCGTCATCCCCGCCAAAACAAAATTCTGAATTATCGCATGGACGTTCTTTTAAGATATGGCATTTTCCAACAGGAACGAGATAGTAGTTGCTATTTTCTCGTTTAGTCCATTCGGTAAAGACGCCTAAAATTTCCTTGTCATTTGGAAATACGATATTGTTCCATACTCCATTTCTAATAAGCTCTAATACTTTTTCCTTTGTATTAAATTGCCTACATAATAATGGCGCAAGACCCATGCCATCATTCCACTGCCATCCACCAGTGATAGAACCATCTTCATTTTGTATACCTATGATCGCTCTTGTACTCATACCATCTACCTCCTATCCGAAATACTCAAGTTCCAGGTAATCCGGTTCAACAGAAAGTCCAAGCTCTTTCATGTACTTTGTAAAGGTGAGTGCCAAGTTGTCTTCTGTGAGATTTTTCTCCGCTTCATTATCATGCCATGGATATCCTTCTCTAAATACTACGGCAGCAGGCGTATCACAGCATGCATCAGGTGTATGGTACTCAAATCTGATTCCTGTTTCCCTGTACATAATATTGGAGATGACAGCACCCAGCCCCTCAAGTGCAGTGTTATCGCATGAATAACACTCAAAAATTTCCTTAAGTTCAGGTTTTTCGTCATCTTTAAACATCGGTTCGTCATCCTCAAGAGGGTTATATTCGTACATCATTACCTCGTCATATAACTCTTTCTCGTTGTCTGAGCGGATAAACGTTTCTTTGTGACTCTTGAGAAAACTAATTATAGCCTCTCTAGCTACCTCATCACAGGCAAATCCATACCCGTATACAAAACTTGTCCTCATACTCATATTTTATTCCTCCTTATATTGTTTTTATAAGAAAAATATGAATAAGGTATATGCAAAAAAAATACTCTCCATACTTATTAACGATAGGAGAGTATTTTGAAATTCAAAATTTAATTCTACATATTGCTTATGACCTCAAAAAAGAAACGTGGCAATCTTTTCCACATACACAGCTTCTCATAATCCGCCATTGGAAGCTGATACGTTGCCCAGTCATTGCAAGGTAAAAATTATACCAGACTTCATTATCTGAGTCGGACGCAAGATTGGGTATGTATACAGGTGTGTCATTCTGGAATACACTTAACGCCGATTTAACATCATAGCACGTAAGCCCTTTCGGAAATGGCGAGTTCTTGTCCGAGTTAATGACGACACGGTTCTTACCTTTGTCATAACACACATTCATTGCCTTCAGTTCATTCCTCCTTGTTTTTATGTATACGGAAAATATGACGAATGAAAATTATAAAAATAGCGATAAAGCAAGAGGCTATACAGACAAAAAGCGGAATTCAGTCCCCTTTATACAAAAAAAACACCGCCCTCCTGCAAATTTGCAAGAGGGAAGTGTGGTTTGCTATTTCTGTGATCAGATATACCACTTATCACAGAAATTTTTCATTTCCTTACATACATCATCATCATCACTGCAGGCATCTAAAACCGCCTCTACGCAGTCCCTGCCATCGTGATTAACGATACGTCCATTTACTACCGATAATACAAATTCATCACCAGTAATAATATCACGCATGGTATAATCTAAGCCATCGTATCTTACAATGATACTGTTTTCTGAAGATGCATCAAGATAGTCCTGTATCATCTGTGATACATAAATTCCCTGTATCCAGTCAATAGCTTTCTCAAAGGTGTCACAAGTATAGACATACTTAGGACTTTCTTTCTTTTCATTGTCCCATACCAAAAAGGAATCCGGGCAGTGGATAATGCAGTATCTGGAATCTATCTTCCACAAATCATTATCCGGTTCGATATTTAATCCGAACGACCTAAACTTACCTGTACCGATGTTGCGATAAAGCCAGGACACGCAGCTCAAGATATTTCCATAAAAGACATGTTCGTTATTATGAAAGATAACGTTATTATAAAAGATAAAATAATCTGCTATTTCATTTTTTATCTCATACTCATCCTCGGCTACAATAACATTTCCTTCTCTTCTTATTTTCATATTATTTCCTCCTAGTAATCTATTTTGAGGAAATATGGATGAGAGAGAGTATAAAAAACACCAGTCACCGTAATGGTAACTGATGTCTTTGTGTTAATTGTTCTTATTAGGTGTAATAATGGTTACTTTAAGATGTTCTGACATCTTGGCTTACGGAATGATTGGCTTTATAATTTCAGAGTTAGCATGAATAATGAGATTTCCTATGTCGGTAATCCAAGCATAATCAACGTTTTCCACTTTTATTAACTGTTTCTTTATATCATCATTATTTATCATATATCCACGAACTTTATGAGTTATAGAAGTCATTGGCTGATTCTGCGATTATGGCAGCAGTATGGTGCTTGTCGTCGGCCCTGAGATCCAGTCATGATATATGTCTGTCACTTCATCAAAATCATCCGGGTTATTATATATGTCCTCATGCATAACTCCCATAACACCACCTACAGTGTGGAATACAAGATATGAAAATCTCATTTACCCTAAATATGAAAGAAATATTGAGAGCTATGAAGAACTTGAAGAAAATGAGAATACTACATTAGAAAGTATGGATGATTTTAATTTAGGCGATGAAGATTTCGAATTATAAATCATAACATATATCCTAATACTAAAATAGAATCAAGAGCCGGTATTCCGGCTCTTGATTCTTATAAAATAAAATGCACTTACCCAGGCTGTTAATATATTGCTGTGTTATTTCCCTTATAGGCATAGTCAATATGTGTATTTGAGCCATACAACATGTGCCCGCAGTTTTCACAGTATTCATCTTCTCCAAGATAAATAAAACGGTTTACATGTCCGCACCATGTGCATGTTTCAGTTTTTTCACAAGCCTTTCTTTTTACCTTTATCCCTTTCCTGCCATCACTTGTTCTTACCTCTTCAGTTTCAATGATACTATTTACATCACCATTCTGTTTCATATTGTGAGCCTCCTTATATTGTTATAAGTTAAGTATACTCCCTGCTGAACATAGGAAAGTATTTACACATAAAATATGCGTCATTTCTTGTCATATACAAATAGAGCCTCATTGATATTACAATGAGACTCCAAATACTACCTTATTTCAATTACATAGTATCCCAGACACTTTTTCATTTTACATCCAGGATATTTTGAAGATTCTTTCTTATACTCATTAAAAGAAATACATGGTTTGAGAATCAACTTTTTGCCGCGACTGCTTGTATGAGAGTATACTCCGGCTCCCTCATTTACAATAGCTTCAGGCTGCTTTCTTCCAGAAAGTTTTACATAAGCGGCAGCAGCTAATTCTTCATTTTTCTTTGCAAGGTCAAATACCGTTGATGCTGTCAATATGCCTCTCCTTTCCATTCACCTGAATCATTTGAACTTTGTCATTTTCCATCGCAATATATTCGATGTGATAGTCAGTAAAGTTTGCATAAGCAGAGAGCACTCCTGGTTCGTCTTTCACGATATCAGCGACTTTTGTTGCACCAAAATCAAAATGTTCTCTGTCCATATTTCGGCTCTCTTTCACAAGTTCAACCAATATTTTCTTTGCATTATCTTCAGATCCATGGAATTTACGAATAGAAATTCCACTTGCCCCAGAACTGCAAACGGCTACAATCCAGTCCTTTTTAGTTGTCATATCTTTCTTGCCTCCTTTTTTTATTTTCAATAAACATGGATCAGTGGTAGACTACAAATAAAAAGGGAGTATAAGTTATGGAAAAAAAAGATATGAAAATACTGTTAGAAGCTTATTCTGCAATTTCTCCATTGGAGGATATCTATGATTTGGTGAGCAAGAGTAACATTCTATATAGATTAGATGGAATTTATACAATAATCAGCAACCAATCCAAAAAGGAACTCATAGATGTAAATAATATAGACGGAGATAAGTTCCGTGACATTATGTGGAATAAAGATATGGAAGTTGCTGAAAAGATAGATGTATTGTTTGACGATGAAAAACATAAAGATTCGATTGATATTGAAGATATGCGCAGATTGATAGGTGCATTTGAAACACTGAGCTTATTCAAACATATTGCTGAGATATTGAGGATCCCAGAGCAAAGCCTTATAAATTCAGAGGGAATTATATATAAAATTGCCAAATTAGAGACATTGATAAGAAAATATTCTGCGCCGGAGATATCAGAAAGTAAAGCATCCCAGGATAGAATAACAGAGATATTATATGACGAAAATATGTCAGTTATAGATAAGTCTAGGATGCTTCTTGCGTTAGAACTCTTATAATCGGCGTTACCTCAAAAAAATATGCGGGATTTAGGTAATTTCCTACTCCCGCATAATATATTCAGTTAGTTACTGTCTGGCCGGTATTCGTCGCCTGATCTAAATGGATTAAGTATATATCCTTGTAAACAAATAGAGTTTTCACTCTGATTTTTTCTGCTAGAGGATATTGATTGTCTACAATGAACTGTATGTCTTTGCCCTTGGAATATATCTCTACTGTATTATTATCTTCGTCAGTGAGCGTTACTGTTAGAACCATCAGAAAGAAGCCGGAGATAAATAATACAAAACCTAATGCAAACAAAGACACACTACAAATGAATCAAATACACATCTCTATAAATAAACAACTTTTTTACTCTGATTTTTACTCTGATTTTTTCCACAAGAGGATATTTTTGATCCGCTATGTATTGAACTTCATCAGCCCACGTACTTATAGTTAGTGTGTTGTTATTTTCATCAGTTAATAAAATTTTATCTGTCTTAATACCAGATGATGAAGGTGTCGGTGTGCCCGAATCTTGTAACCGATATGTACATATAATTTCGTTATCCGGGGCTGTTGCAGATTTCGTTGCGACAGCATATATCATGCACGCTCCAAATATTAATAAAGCAATTGACAGATAGAAGCTTGCATTACTTATAATATCCCATTTTGTGTTTGCTAAAAGATCTCCTGAGATCTTTGTAAAAATCAATAAAGCAAGAAGAACCCAAAGACATATAATCATAAACGTAGAAAAAAACATATAGTATATCCTCCTGTTTTGGTTTTATCCATCAAGCCATCGCGTATATATTTTTATGAAAAACTACACATGTTACTTGTGATAATATTCAATTGCTCTTTTTAACATCATACTGGCTGTATTAAAAGCGTTTTCGTCCCCACACAGCCAGGAGAAGTAGGCGTCATTAACTTCGCACATCATATCTGATCCTTCAACAGGCTCTTCTCCGTCTACATGAATGTACAATGTATTATCTGCTGCCAGATATACATGATCGACCTCTTCAAGTTTTTCAAGCTGATTCTCAATATGCTTTATCGTCAGTAAACAATAATAAAAATTCATAACTTACTCTCTTTCCTGTAGGGAGTCTATACTTATACTGTTTAGCTGAGAAATTGCCTTTTTGTATCATCCAAATAACCGCAAACTGTCCAGCCAAAGTACAACTATCTTTCTGGTGTTTTTTTACTCTGTATGAGTTTTTCTACATTGTCAAGTAACTTACTTTTTTGTTTATCACTTAATTGAATTTCATTCTCCCTAAGATACATTTCCATGTTCTCTGGTTGTCGCAAAAATAAAAGAATTGCATTGTGAGCTTTATCTTGAATAGAACCATTTTCATACCTGAAAATAGTTTTATCGCCCCAATTTAGCAGTTTTGCAAAACTCCTTTGACTGAGGTTATATTGTACCCTTATGGTTTTTATTTCCTCAGGAAGTAGTAGTTTATGTTTTTTGCGATATTTGTTATAAGCTTTAACCAATGTAACGTTATCGAGTCCTTCACAGAAGAGTTCCTTGCCACATTCTGAGCATAAGAGAACGTCCGCATCCACCTCTATTTGTTCTCCACAAACCAGATAATTTTCTTTTCTTTTTTCTACATTGGTATCAACGTTTCTTTCACACTTCTCACAAAATATTCTCATTACTTCTCCTGAATTTTAAGATTGTTATCATGAAAGCAGAATATTTCTGCTTTCATGATGTTGTTGTATGTTATATATTATCTACGAACTTTATGATTTATAGAAGTCATTGGCTGATTCTGCGATTATGGCAGCAGTATGGTGCTTGTCGTCGGCCCCTGAGATCCAGTCACGATATGTGTCTGTCACTTCGGCAAAATCATCCGGGCTATTATATATATCCTCATCTATGGCTCCACCTGCAGTGTGGATAACGAGACTACCATTTGGCTTGATCCATACATGATCAACTTTATCCATCTTCTTGAGCTGTTTTTCTACTTTATTTATTGATATCATATGTGTTCCTCCTTGTGAGTTAAATTTCTTTGTATATATATTGTATCGCATGACAATACAGAGATATTTTTTCCAAAAGAAACTATTTTACTGGAATACCATTAACTTCGATTCCTTCGGATATACGAACAACTATGCATTTACATCCGTCTATATCCCTGGTTTCGACCAGATCTGTTCTTTCAGGGTCAACCATGATCGTTACATTTGGAGTCTTTACCTCAAACTTCTTTGTATCGGCTACGTTACTTGCATAGATAACAGGAGACGTATCGCGTGGCACAACAACACCCGCGGTATCATCAGGAGATGCTGTCGCTTTCTTGTATGCTTCATCAAGCTTTGAGGTATCCGTAACACCGCTCTCAGACAGAAGATCTTTTATTACACCCTTTGATAGTGTTAGAGGCTCTGCGGAGTCTTTTTTCATCTCAATTAATTCGTTGAGGTTCTCATGGATGGCCTTTACGGTGTCGTAACTGCAATTATCGCCAAGAGTTTCTGATATGATATCCTGAAACGCAGTTTTCTGGCTGCCTGCAGTTACAGGGAGGTCAGCTCCTAGAACATTGCTTACGAAATCATCATGGAGATCCTCAGGTTTTTTTGTATAATAAAGCACATTATGGATGTCTGTACCTCTCTCAATAAAAGCAGGAAACAAAAAGCCGATATCCGGTTTATCGACCACCCAGTCACGGATGCGGTTGTGAAATACACTTTCTGAATCGAAATAGCTGAGTCCGGGCTTAGACAGATTTACATGGCAGATAGAGCATAAGATATAATCAAATACTTCGTCTGATGCGTCATCCATAGTGAATCCGTCGGAGGACTTGCCGGGAACATCATATGTGTCGTGGATCAGCATGATCACATAATTTCCTGTGTAATCGTAATTTTCGATCACCTTATCGTAGAACTCGTCAAGGAGTTCATCGTTTTCAAGATTTTCCTTCCTGAGCTTATTGAAAAAGTTCTGAGTTCCGCCATCAAACTCCTGAGAAGTTGGAAATGGCATAGTGATCAGGTTTTTTCCTACACTGCCAGACAGTGTTTTTTTGAAGATCTCAAAATACTTAAACGTTTCTTCTTCAGGCAGTGTAAGAAACTGCTGCCGAAATGTAGACACCTTGTTTCCGTCACCATCCACGTAGCAACCACATATCTTATTGATTGAGCACTTATCTGGTGAAAAAAGCTTTCTAATCTCTAATACATCTTTTTTTGTCATTATTCATTCTCCTTTGTTTGTATATTTTTTGAATCTCTACATGTGTTCAGGATGAACAGAAGTAGAAGATATATTCGTATCATTGATGCATTCACGTATTTAATGCTATAGCATCTTGTTTAGTAGCTCTGTAGCTGCAAATGGCTCATATGAGTTTGCTCTTGCCTTACGTTCCTGAGCATCCAGTTTCTGCTGATTCTTTAATATGTCTTTCTCATATTCCAGATCTGCTAGGTCTAGTTTGTGTTCTTCCTGCAGGCCTGCAAGCAATTTGTTAGTCAACTCAAGCAATATCGGTGCTCTTTCCGCAAGCTTATTTTCCATGCCAACGCAGTCACAAGGATCAACACTACTTTTTACATCCTTAGCAAGCATTTTTAGGTATGGTTTATATGTCTTATATTTTTTATAAACCCTTTCGGAGTTCTCGGACATCTCATACATCTTTTTCAATTTTTGGGATACAGGAACAAATTCCTCTCTGATTGGTTTAGATATATGTGACATGTCTATACATGTTTGCGTGTAATGATGCCGTGTACGGGGAATATAAAAAATAATCTGCTTTGATTTGTCAAAATCTACATAGTAAATCTCTTTACCATATCTAATTACAAAAGTGGCATATATAACAGTAAGCACCCAATTTATAATCGTTACAGTACACAAACACATATGAAATGTTTCACCTAAACAGTCAAGTAAACCATCAAAGATTACAAATGTCAAAATAATGGATGTAGCAATAAGAGTGTTTAATTTAGAAATATTTTCTGGATCATACATAAAATAACCTCCCGTATATTATATTTAAAATGTAGTGGGTGACGAGACTCTAACCCATTCTTACTTTCTGTCGACCTGTATTCCGATTAACAAGAATTGAACTTGTTTTCCCTTGTCAGGGCAGCACCAGCTTAAGCAAATGCACCCACTAATAAAATACTTATCTATATTTTATCAAGGTGAAATCATCAAACGTTTTTGCCAATAGAAATATGTGATATTGATACGATAGTTGATTAGATGCAGGGATTTCCTTGTATAATAACTTTGAAGGGACTGATTATATTTATTTTTCCAGATGTTGATCGGAAGTAAAAAAAAAGCCAGTGAATAGGCTATAAGAAGAAATGGGAGATGTATAGGAAAATTCCCGGGTATAAAATGCGTTACAATCGGTGGATACATAAGCAAGAAAAAGCGACATAAACTGTCGCTTCTTGACTGTGCTTAAATAACGCTTTCTATCTGCCTGAAGATTCTTTGATCATTTCTATCCACTGTCTATAGAAATCCTCACCATCAAGCAAAATTACGTCCTCAGGATCCATTTCAACGATGCCATGGTTTAATATATTGTGAACCTTTCCAACAACAATGATATAATTTTTGCTTTTAAGACCGTAATATTCAGAAGACCCGGAGAGTATAAGCTGTTTCACGATTTTATGCATAAGCATCTGGTTCTTTTCTGTTTGGTTAATAGAAATATTTGCTCCGGTAAGTCTGTCTACAATAGCAATTTTCATTCCTTTATCGCTGATCTCTGATATGATAATACTACAGGCGTAAGCCTTATCAGACAAAAAAACATAATTAAAATCAGGCGATACATTCCAATAGATTGTATGCTCATCGTGATGAGAGAAATCGCCGGTGATAAGCAGTGTCACAGGAAAAGTACCGACTTCCTTTGCATAGCTTATATTCATGCGGGATCTGATCATTCCGATAAGCGATGGATCATCCAACCGTATTCTTTTTCCAGTAGCAACATCGGTTAGTATATACTCTAATTTATCATTGCTATAAACTGCAGCAATGTTACATAATCTGCATTTCTCATCATTTCTCATATGCATACTCCTAGATTTATTCCTTGAATGATTAACTTTTTTGTATTTTATATTTCCAACCACATAGATCGCCGGATAGTGTCTATATCCTTAGTGATAGCAGAGAGTTTTGACACAAGGATGTTTTCACAATCTGGCTCTCGACATTCACTAATAGCGTTTATTACATCATCCGCAATAGATTGTAAATGTTCATCATATGTTAAATATTTCTTGAATGCCTGTTTTGAACACGATGCGATACAGTAAAGATCCCAAAGTTTATTTTTGATTTCTATAACTTCTTTTATAGCATCTACCGAAAGTCCGTTTATGTCTATACCAACATATTTGGTTTTTCTCCAACACTGATTATTTGGTATAATAAATCGAATTTTATTGACAGGCTTATGTTCGGATACAGAAAATCCATGTCCAATTATAATATTTGTAGCTTCTACAATTGCAAAGATAGCGCAGAGAAAAGAACCTATTGCGTCCATCATTTTAAATGCTTTAGACATTCCATCAGTAATAGGGATCTTACAATTATTGCGTAGCCATGGAAAGAAAAAAGTAAATAAAGCGCAGAGTGCTAAGCATAAAATAATTAGCATTATCCTCAGGATAAGTGGTTTTCTATTTATCATAACAAAATCCTCCTTAATGATTTATATAAAATATGGACTGTCCCCATAAATTGAGGATATCACAAGAACGAAAGAATAAAATTTTGCCAAAAAAAAAACACGATGTTGTAAACCAACACCGTGTAATCTTTTTTTTAGCTATTGAAATTGTTCAGAACATCACCAGATGAATGCAAAAGCTATTGTGCCTTAATCGGTGATAAAGTCATCAAGTGTCCAATAGATCTTATCTTTACCCGCTGCCTTCTTAATCTGATCTTCAGACCATGAGGCAGGATAGTGGGTTATGTTAAAACCATCTGCAGACAATGCTCCATAGCCCTTTTTAGCCATCTTCTTGTATGCCTTTTCAAGACCATAAAGTTTCATAAAATCCGAAACCAGATAATCAATATCCGCTGCAGAAAGGACTTCCTTTGACAGCCTTTCTTCCGGGATATATGGATGAAATTTAGCGAACCTTTCTTTGTCACTAAGATAGATAGAGTTATCATTTTCATACATCTGCAGTATAAAATCGTTTGGATGTTTCTCAGCCCGTTCAACAATATATTCTGTCATAGCTATCTCTGCATCCTTTGAGATGTAATCGGTTTCCCCGAGACCTCCGTTTCCATAGTCTGTATACTTTCCGATACGTTTTCCGTCAAGATAGATACTCGCAAACAGAGAGTATCCTTCCATCGCTGGGTACTGATTGATATTTTTCAACTGAAATCTTCCTAATTTTGCCATAACATTTGGCCTCCTTTTTTTTATTTTCAGTAAATATGTTCAGAAAGGTACAAAAAAAAACACAACATATAGCTGTGTCTTTATGATAAATGGAATTAATTTCCATTTTTTTAGATTTTTATATACTCCTTGGCAAGAAAATCCGGAATGTTTATATTTTTTTATGCGGGCTCACCCTCTTATTCCAGGTTTCACACAGACCGCTTATTACATCTAATGGCAGCAGATCAAGATGGTTTCTTATCAAATCCATAGTTTCGTTCATTGACATATATCTAATTCCATCCCTTTTTGCAATCATTCCGATGATAATAGAGGATATATCTATATAGTTACGATAGTCCATACCATCATTGCAATAATACTGATCGCATATCGGAAGAACTTCTTTACTAGAAAGCTTTACAATATCATCTGAGTTACGACGAACCCATTCTGATTTATCAAAGAATCCCTGATTCTTTGCCCTGTATTCGCGTTCACCATCGAACATAGATACAAATACGACATAACAATTTTCTGCTCCGTAGCGAGATATAAACTTCTTTGCTCCATCAACATCTGCGACAACAACGTAATTCCTGGTTAAATCAAGCTCTGTTTTAGGAAAACCATAATACCATACATCAGGCGTACCATCTACCAGGACATTGTATTTTCGGTATTCAAACAGTTTATCATTGTATATAAGCTGTAAAAACTGCTCTTTAGATACAAAGTTGTAGTCAACCCCATCCTGTTCGCTTAGCCTTTTAGGTCTAGTTGTAATACCAATCAGCCTTGAGCAGGATTCTGTAGGAACTTTCTCATATGGATTTTGCGCTATAGCGCCCCTTACGAGGCATTTTGCTATGACATTCTTTCCACAAGCAGCTCCGCCTAATAATATCACAATCATATAATGTTTCCTCCTATATTGGTTTGTTTCACCATAAATATGATAGAAGAGAAAAAGACACAGCAGATTTGCTGTGCCTTTATAGTTAATATAACTAAATTTTTACCGCCTGAGATTATACCAAAAGTTTATTCCAGACCATACATAAATGATTTAATACCTCTAATGGCAGCAGATCATTTGGGCGCCCATATCCGGATGTACTGGATATATCTATATACTGATCTCTGTAAAAGAGATTATAGACATAAACCTCTTCGTTCCTGCCGTCGATGTCACAGTCCTCGAAACTCACACCTATACTCATGGGGCCATCAGTGTAAAACTCAGAAATTCCTTTGTTCTTTTTCAACTCATTATAAGGAAAATTAGTTTTCACGATGTCTGCAAGTTTACTCATTGATACATACCTATCACAAAGTTTGCTTTTTAGATAAAGTCCAGTAAAAATAGAAGATAAGTTTATTAAGTTTATAGGAACATAATCTACTCTACAGTTCTTATAGTACTGGTCACAAACCGAAATAACCCTTGTATCAGAAAACTTCAAGATGTCATCGGCGTTGCGACGATCCCATTCTGACTTATCAAAAGATCCGCGTTTTCTTGCTCTGTATTCACGCTCTGAATCGGACGCATCAACAAAAACAACGTAGCAGTTCTCAGCTCCGTAATAAGAGATAAAGTGTTTTGCACCGTCAACATCAAGCACAACGATATAATTCTTAGATAGATCAAGTGGCGTCTTGGAAAATCCATAATACCATGTGTCAGGTTTGTTATTCACTAAGGTATTATATGCTCTATACTCAAGAAGCATATCGTTATTTATAAGTTGCAAAAACTCGTCTTTGGATACGAAGTTATAATCAACTCCATTTTTTTCGTTTTCTCTGATAGGCCTAGATGTCGTACCTACAAGCTTTGTAAAAAAGCCTGTAGGCCTCGCCTTTACAAGTTTTCTCGCTATGGTGTCTTTCCCACTGGCAGATTTGCCTAATAATATTACGATCATAAATTATTACATCCTCCTTTGTATTTTTTGGATGTAGTAAATATCAGTTTGTAATATAAAATAAAAAAGCGCCTATATGGTGTACATATAAGCACTTTTTATTTCTTGGCTATTTAGATATATAATAAACATACCTGTATGCATATCTGTTTGAATTTGGATCTGTGAATTTGTGCAGCTCTAACCGTGACAGACCATCTGTGTGTTTCACTATTACTTCGGTTGCAGAAATCTCATCTACAACACCATCATCATTATAATACATGATTTTATCTGATGCTTGCTTCTCAAAAAGAGAATATGTTTTAATTGGCTTCCCTTCATCAGAAAAGTTCCTGACAGATTGTTTAAGAAAATATGCAAAGATTGAGCCTAGTTGTATTATCATAACAAATACTGTTATAGCTATAAGGGATATATATCGAGTATTTAATGAGTCGGCAAAGTGATTTACGCATACACCACCTAAAATTATCAAGATAATACCCAAAATAATTGATCCCATTACAATGATAATGGAGAGCGTATCTATATCATAAAAGTAATTTATCATTTGTCCTCCGCCTTCCTGTAATCTGAAATATATTCCGGTAACTGCCTCTTGTAGTACAAAACGGGTATAGAATCTTCAATGTTCGTATGGAACTGTGACATATTGTTCCACATGAGGATAGAACCATGACCGAGAAGGTTTATCTTTATGAGGTCCGAATCACGCAAGCCGTTTGCATTTATAATCTTCATAACCTCGTCAAATTCTTCGATAGCACCGCAAGGGATTGCGGTTGTTGTAAACTCTGCATCATGAATATAGCAATGGCTATGAAGCATATAGTGGATATTTGGAAGCTCATTATAGAGCCGTACCTGCACCGGAGTATCTACAGACGGCTTATCGTTTCCACAATACATAAGCTTATCCCCATCCATATAAACCGGTACGAAGTTATCAAGCGTTATGAATTTTTTGTCTATATTCCTCTTTGATACATAAATGATATCTCCTTTACGGAAACTAGGCATACCTTTGCCACACCTACCTACCTGAGGCGGGAGAGTAGGACGCATACTTGCATTGCCTATGAAACGTTCAGTTTTGCAACTTACGGGCATAAACTGCTGAAACATGACAGCACATTCTTTTACAACATCAACAAAATCCTGTTCGTCCGGTATGGAATATGTCTTTTCCGACCGATACTCAGGCTGCTTAAACCGATCAAAGTACCAACTCATAACAAGTTCTTTGTTTGTATCAGATCTGGTAGTTCGTTGTCTTGTCATTCCCCTCAAAAAAAGGATCCTGCGGATGCTGGCCGTAACTGCTGCCTCAATATCTGTGCCATCATACCATACCGTTCCAAGAGGATCGAATATACGGATATTGAAAATTCCGTCCGCTGTTTTTGAAAACTCAAAAGTAAGGTTCGCCTTGGCAGCGAGCGTGCGCTGAACAAGCTCCTGGAAGTCGTACTTTCCATCATTTCTCTTTGAGTTAATAAGCATGGTAAAAGGAGCGACTTCTTTTACATTTCTTATCTTAGGCAGACCATTAGCTACGTTAGCCCACCACAACACTATGTCGAACTTAGTGGTCTCCTGCAGGATAGCTTCAAGTTCATCATAGCGACCGCCGTTAAGCACCACAACGTTCTCAAAGTGTTCCATGAGAATAGCAGCAACTTTGTCAGCAAGCCCAGATCTTTTACCATACACATGAGTATCCGGATCGGAGGTATTGCTCCATGAGCCAGCAACAAGTAATACTTTCTCTTTATTTTTACCATTGTTTATCATATTTTATTTTTCACCTTCCTTTATGCTGTCTATAGCCCCGATTGCATTTACATAACACTTGTGATATACAGTGCTTTTTATGTCGTTCTCAAAAGTATCTATCCAGGCGGAGAGCACCCTGAATTTCTTTCTGCTATCACTGATCAGTTTCATAGCTTCATCAAGACTTGTACATCCTGTTGATATTGGGTTGAGCCAAGGCTTGCTACAGCAGGACTCCTGTACAAGAAATGATACCCAGTACAGATCAGAGGTCTCTTTCTTCAGCGTTTCAACATCACCATAATATGTATAGTCGATCAGTTCGAGATCTGGCAGGCCTGCCTTTGTTTTATACATTTCAAAACATCTGAGGACAAGTTCATTAAGCCTTTCACCTGTAAAGTTTTCAGATTCAATAAGAATGTGTCGTGGAACATCCCAGTTATTGCAGCTCACACATATCATCATTGCTTTTTTTATTGTATTCATCCTTTGTTTCTCCTTTTTATTTTTTATGATATAAATATAGCAGAAACGGAAGAAGGGCAATTTTTGCCAAAGAAAAAGTGCTTATACAGAATAATCTTAATAAGCACTTGAATTACTCACATTAAAGATAGAATACGCCTTTCTTAGAAGTATATTGTAACTGCATCTGGAGATTCGTCCTCATCTATTTTTTTTACCTTTGCATGAGAAACTGAATATCCAAATTGTCTCTCCACATTTTCTTCCTTATTGACAGATACAAAATCTAGGCCGCTTTGTAGAAATATTTCCTTTGACGTATTTATATATTTATTAACAGCGGTTTTTACAATCATACCAAATTCCTCCTTTGATGTATTTTCAGATTGTGATGCTTTCATTTTTGATAGATTCATTATATCAATTGATGGTGGAAGATCGTTTTTACCAAAAAAACTACACCATCGTTGATATGGTGTAGTTTAATGTAATACTATTGAAAATAGGCATCTATGATTTCTCGGCGCCTGGCTCATTCCAGACTTTTATGATTTTTCTGACTTTGTCGTGTCCATTTTCATCCTTATAGTAATAATTATCCCAATACATCATTTTCGGGAACTTATTGATAAACACCCAAATTCCTTCATATGATGGGTGGAAGAAAACCACCTCATGTTCGAACAAATCCTTTACACTATAAATCTCGGAGTCAAAGTCCTTATTGGTCCCTTCTACATCATAACTATCACTAGCATAAGCTAATTCAACTTCACCACCAACAGTCCATACAGTGAAACTCCAATCTTTCCTTTTATCCAACAGTTCATATAAATCCTTTACTGTCATAGTTAGATCCTCCTATTTTTTTATTTGAAAGAAATATGAGACAGCGTTTAGAGTAAATAAAAAAACTATATTCTGCAGATAGTTGTTGTGCAGTGTAATAGGAGTTATTAACTTCGAAATATATTGAGTCTTTATAATAGGATTATCTCAGATAGAGAGAATTAGAAAAAGTGGGAATTGCTGGAAAACGTAACTTGTAAAACAGATTAAATTTTTAGAAAAATAAAAAGAAGAGGTCATACTTATGAAAATATGACCTCCATAAAACTTACACACTTTACTGATAATCCCATTTATATCGTAAATTCGATAATTCTTCCTGAAGAGCTCAGTAAAATGTATTCATCATCACTTTCAGCAATATTTTTACCAAGTTCTGTGTAATCAAGCGCTGCCTCTATATGTGGATCAAGCGTACCAATTACATTGTCCATATAATAAGATGCAAGATCGAAAGCAGAATCAAAGATTGAGGATATACATAAATCATCCTCCGAGACATCATCATTAAAACATGAAAGTAGCTCATCTACTTCACGCTCCCATATACCTTGTGATATAAGATATTTCCTGAATCCTTTTTTTGGGGTGTCAATAAAACCGAAAACGATTTCTCCGTTGATTTTTGCCACGGAAAAAATTATGTCGTTCACATCATAATCTTCATCTTCAACCGGGCAATCATCAAGATCAGCAGAATCGTCAATTATAGTGGAAGTAATAACAGCATATGTTTTTTCTACTCCCTTTTCCACATAATTTATAGCATCATTGATGGCGGTTTCCTTATCTTTGATATAACACTGACCTTCATCGTGATATCCCCATTTCTTGTCGTAGACCATGTTATAACAGTCAAAATAATCGCTTTCAGAAGAGAGAAGCACTCCTTCATCTAACAAAAAAACCTTCATAACTTATCCTCCTATTATCTATTTAAAAGAAACATGGTCAGTATAAGTAGGAAAAATATATAACAGTAAAAAAAGCCACATCATTATGATGTGACTTTATGAGTATTATTCTTTCTGTAACAATACACCTTAAATTATTACAGGATATTTCAGACAAACTTTACACAGCCATTTTTTTATTATAGGTGTCTTGGTACCAGGTGGTAGAGGAGATAGGCATGTAATTTATTTTCGGTGTTAAGATGACGCTTTTAGAAGCAGTTTCTGTATTTGTTGCATTATCTACATTCTTCTCAAAAAATGTTGTTTGTTTAATCATGGATAGCCTCCTTATCATTGAATATTGTAAATATTCAATATTCTTTTTTTTCTTATTAACAATTCTACTTCATGCTTATTTAGACGTTTTTTTTGCCAATGAGTTTTCCAGTATCTTCTGTTCATTATGAACAGAAGACGAGTTTTGATAAAATCTGTGTCGAATATAATGTGTGGACTCACTATTATACAAATTAAAAAAAGGACTGTTTCCAGTCCTTTTTCTTTCATAAAACAAATCTAATTATACCCAGGTTATCCGGAAGTTTCATAAACTCACCGATTCCGCCATGAAAAATTCTCCTAGCTTCAGACCGGGAGTATCCACATCCATCACACCAGTCGCTGCAAAAATCTTCCCAGTCATAGTAATATGCGCATATATCACCTGATATATTATACCTCTTGGCGTGAGCAATTATTTTTTTTCTCTATAGCAGCAGTAATAAATATGTGTTTGTTAAGATATTCTTTCCCATGTTTGTTCATATTACAAAATTCTCCTTTGCGTTTGTTTAAAAAAATATGAAAAAAAAGAAAAGCAAAAATAAACCAAAAACATACCAAAAAAATACCAGAAATGTAACTGAAAAAATCAAGAAGAGCGCGCACATCTCTAAATGTGCGCGCTGAGAAAAGGAATTAAGTTCCGTTTTTTAACAATTTCGGCCCTGGAAACAATCACCACAATATTCCCATATGCCATCTGCAATATTCTTGAAAGTGGGGTAGGTCGGCCTTAACACTCCATTTTCGTCAAATTTATGGGCTGTGGGTTCTCCAATCTGAGAACAGTCATTTCTCATGTAGGCCGGAGGTAACATATTCATAAAATTATCCACCATTGATTTTGTGAAGTAATCACCCGGTATGCAGCAAGCTAACCCGAAATAGTGAGCCTCGTCAATAACCTTCTTACCATTAAAGATCTGGTATTCGCCAAGAGGAGCTCCATCATAGTCTACCTCTTCAATGATAAGCTCATGGTCAAACCATGGGTAGTTTTCATAATGAGTCTTATACCTTTCTGCAATTTCTTTTTCAGGAAAAGTTTCTTTGTTTCCGGCATAAACCCTGTACTCTCCAATGTAATAGACAACTTCATATCCTTTCATTTCCATATCTTTATTCTCCATTTCTTATTTTGAACAAAATATGAAATGGTAGGCGAGTAAAAAAAACTGCTAAGCAAAGCTTAGCAGTAATGTAAGAGCTCCTGGATATAACTACATAAAAAAATGTAAGTTATTCCAGATGTCGATTAATTTGGGAATGTGTTCAAGTGATACATACTTTTGAGTCATAATGCAGTCGCATTCTATGCAATATCCATCATTGCGTATGTTTGGTGAGATTTTTGCCTTGCCACATATATGACATCTTTTTAATTCATCCTCATATTCTGAGATCTGTTTATTTATTGCTTTTTTCTTTCTCTCTTTGCAATATGGGCAGCCCTCATCTTTATACTTTTTAATATATCGTTTGGGTTCAGTGCAACCATAATGACCAAGATTCCAGGTATCATATTCGTATTCGGGCGTTTTATCATAAACATACCCACAATTGTAGCACCTCTTCTGAGTCTCTATATCATAATCACTTGAAAAATTGTATACTTTACTTGACATTTGTTTTCTCCTTTTTATTTATTTGAATAAAATATGAACCACAATAACAAATAAAAAATAGGATTTATACAACCATAATACTTAAGTTATACTGCGTATATTGCTTAGCATTGCATACACTTTAATCTTGCCTTGCACTCTTCAATATCAAGGCATTTATCAATATTTGTTTTTATTGCCGAGATATTTTCAGCTATTGGAATAAAAAACGATACGCCTAAGTTCCCAGAATTCTTATCAAAAACCAATGTAGTATTTTTGAAGAGAGGAGAGACATACAATTTCAAAGACTCTGGCTCTATAAATTTTTCATACACGTCAGAGCCATCTAATTCACCATATGAAGACATATATGCTTCAACATCCCTCCATACTTCAATGTACAGCTTATCATTAACACTTACAATATTTACATAACAAAGTAAATCAAGGGTGCGTATGGCATTGTAAACGTCAAGAATATCATCAGGAACATTGTTTTGTTTATTATCTTCATGTATTTCAGATACATACCATCTCTTAATAACTGCATTTCCTTCTCCGTTGTCTATAAAGTACGCTTTTTCTGCGTTACCAATTGAAATATACTTGCAGGCTAAGTTCAAACCCGAAATTGTTCTGTCAATCACCTTATTCATCAGGTTTCCTCCATTTCTTTTTCTTTTATATAAATATAACATATATGACGATAGATGTATTTTTACCAAATAAAAAAAAGACTGTCACAACAGTAACAGTCTTTTCCATAATTTAATAACTACCCCTTGCTACAATAAGGACGATATCTTAAACTATCCATATTTACGGGACTCTTTTCAGAATAATTTCTGTATTACTATAGACGGTACAATATGCAATGCTATTATTTTCATCATAATAATTCACATAATACGTATCATCGTCAAATGTTCTATTAATTCCAATAAAGCCACCTCTTCTTGTGTTGTTTAAATAAACATCATACTTTACTTCTTCTTTTGCATTTGCCCAATAATCTTCAGGATTTTTTATTCTCCATATAAAATCTTCCGGCGTTGTTTTCAGTTCATTCATTGTTATATCCTGCAAATAAAGAACCCTCACATCAGAATTTTCTGGAAGTAGAGTAAGAACATAATCCTTATCAAGGTATTCAGCTCCAAGAAATTCATCATAGCAAACATAGAGCTGCCCTCCATAACCGTAATCAAACACATAATCTTCAAGAGAATAATCGCCATCAAAATCAGGAGAGAATACTACCTCCTCATAATAATTTCTGACGAGATCCTTTTCCATTTCGGGTGTGATCATGTGAGATATCTTCCAGTCAATCTTGTATAGCTCATAACATAGCTTTCTTATCTGTTCAATTGTCATATATGTTTTTCTCCTTTTTTTATTTTGACAAAATATGTAGGATGTAGTGAAAAAAAATATTAACATTATTTCATTTCTGCAAAAATAAAAATGTCTCACCCTTAAAAAAGAATGAGACACTTTATCTAGTTATCCATATTCGCGCACAAACACAATGCAAGTAAACCAGCCTCTACAGTATCATCAGATGATTCAATGACATTTTCCATGGTATTTTAGGAATCTGTTACCGTCTCCATGCTGAGTATTTGGATCAACTTTAACAAGATCTGGTCTATGGCAAACGATAAATGGCTTGAACCTGCCGACATCATTAGTATCACCTCTGGCTGCTGCTGTTTTGTTAGCATATGCAACGGCTTCTTTTCCCTGCAGTGCAGAAAAGTAAGAATCCCGACTTATATTAGGGTTATACGAATATTCACAAAACATTCCGGTTTCCCCATGGTTGTGTCCAAGTCCGAAGACGTTTATAACGTATCTTGGCTCCTTAGATATTCGAAACAGGGTGCCGTCAACAAGCAAGCAGTTAGACATATCCATTTTGGCCCTACAGATCATCTGCTCTTTATCAGGATGTTCTCCATCGCGCCAAATTGTAGGGAAATACCATGAGGAATGCGCATTTTCATCAATGATTTTTTCAAGAGCGCTTTTATACTTATGCGATCCTCTATTAAAACTTCTATCTGCTGCCCACAGACATCCATCATAATAATAGATTTTTCCCTTGCCTTCGTATGAATTATCTTCGAAAGCAAGTGACATATCAGTAATTGTTGCTTCGGCAAGCGTGATGTCCACATAATCTTCACATTCTCTATATCTGAGTTTTCTGCATCGGGGTGGAAGATAGCTTTCGTAATATTTTATCCATGTTTTAATTTTCATACTTCATTCTCCTTTTTTTATTTTGTGGAAAATATGAGAAGAGATAGGTCATAAAATAATTTTGCTTTAAAATAGAACGGTAGTAGCGAAAAATAAATTTATCTCTTGGAAAAAAATGAGAAATATAGTATTATGCTATAATCAAAAAAGAATATCAGAAGATGTGGGTTCGAGCCCCTCCGGAGCGCAGCCAGTGAGCGTGAGTCCTCCTCGTAGTGATAATAGGTTAAAACGTCTGATATTCTTAAACACAAAAATCCCCTCTTATGTACTGTATAGTATAAGAGAGGATTTGTTTTATTCATAAACGTAAATTCTGACAGGATAATCACCATTCCCGTATCTTGTATTAACAAGCACCTTATAGTGCTCAGACATAATAGGGAATATCAAATATCTGTCCTCAATGCCCCAGGTTGGATAGTTTTCTTTAAAATATTCATCCATTTCCCAGTTACAGCCATGCGGAAAATTATCGGAAAGCCATTTGATGATTTCATCAATACCGTGGCACACGATATCTTCGATTTCCCCATTGGCCTCCATCCATTTGCCTTGCCAGGTTCCGCTTCTGAAGTACATTCGGAAATAGCCAAAATATCTGTCACTTTCCCTTAGATCTTCGGTTTCGGTATCGGCTTCAAATCCAAGAAGACAACGATTCTCATTCACATATCTTGGAAGATCAGCATTATCTAATTCCCTAGGACACCTGAAAAGTTCCTGATATGGGTAAACAGAATTTCCTCTTTTAAAATCACCATATATTATACTGTACTTGGCAGTCTGAATTAACTTGTCCATATAAAGCCTCCTTAATCTCTTTCGAACATAAATACAAGACCATCTCTGTATGTTATACGGAAATGATATGTATCATAAAGCCACGATGAAAAACCGTCATCATAGTACGATACTTGTTTGCAATGTTTGATATTATCAAGAAACTCCATAAAACAGCCAACCATTCCAGATGGTGATTCAGCCAGTACAATTGGCTTTTCCATAAAGGCGAGTGAACCGGGCACTGCGATAAACCTGCACTTACAGATATTTGGATTGGTGCTTTCTGACCTTTCTACAACAACTGCTGCCTTTTTACAGTTACAATTTATAAACATGTTATAGAATCTCCTGGCGTTTTCTTTTCTTTCCTTTTGTGATGTTCTCATAAAGGTCCTCCTTTTTTATTTATTTGCATGAAATATGTGATGTAGTGCATAAAAAAAACACTCCTCATCTGCAAAGCAGAAGAGAAGTGTCTGAAATTAATTGTCACATATCTCTGTCACATCGGGTGAATCAGTCATCTCATTCAGTAGTTCCTATGGCAGCATAGATATCATCAATACTTATGGATGTTTTTCTGGTATAATCTTCAGAAAAAGCATCATCGTATATAGCGATATCTATGCTACGTGGATTACTTTCAGGACATTCGACATATACCACATCAACAATATCCATATCAGATGTTTCAAAGGTTATCGAAAGTCCAGGGTTATTGGAATCAGTATTCTGTTCTGCAACAAGATGCCCGCCTGATACCGGGACCTTGAACTTGACATGTGTTTTTGGGGGCTCATTATAATTTTCAGCCCAGAATGTGCTTCCCGTATTGTTGCAATGAAGAACAATATCGTAGTTATTTTTGAACCATAATGAAAGCCAGTTAATAAAGTCCTCGGACAAATTCAAAGTGTAGCTATTTAGGCAATTCATGCTAGGTAGAACGACATAAAATCCTGGAATAGGAACTTTTTTATCGCTTTGATATTCAAACCTAAACGAACAGCCTCTTTCCGCAACCTCTTTATTCAATCTTTCAACCATTTCTTCTGTTATATTCATAACAATCCTCCTTTTTTTTATTGTATGTAGGAAATATGAGCTGTAAATAATCAAAAAAAATACTCCTCACCCGGCTAAGCAGGCGAGAAGTATTTGTATCAGATTTTGGATGCAAGTGAGTCAATGCAATATCCACATACAGCGGTAAGCATTTCATCCGCTATCTTATATTCACGCTCAGTCTGACAATTGAAAAAGCAATTTATGACTCCTTTTCCGATGTCACACGCATAATTGTCATCTTCGTAAAAAGCATCAACAATAGCGCATCCTAGATCATCACGGTCTAATTCACCGACATTGTCAATCTTCTCAGACAGAGCAGCCTCGGACCTCTTTTTTAATTCAGCAAGAAGCTCATCATCCGAAAATGTCTCAAGGCCAAAAACCACCTGGCCGTACTCTGTTTCCCATCCGTCATCTTTAAAGATATAACGCCAAGTGCTATCTTCGCCATTGCACAAGATGCCACCGCTTTCAATATAAGGGTTAAGAAAATCAAGAAGAGCTGTGTGCTCTTTATCATAATAATTTCCATCGGCAGAAATAGATATAACATTACCGTTACTGTCAAAATCAAAGTTTGTGCATTCATCATGAAGAAATTTTTCAAGCGTTTCTTCAAATTTCTCCTGATCAATTTCTGGTTTTAAGGTTACATCTCCATTTACATTACAATAATAGCTCATATTGCAATCCTCCTTTTATTTTTATTTGTTTGAAATATGGGTAGACATGACAAATAAAAAACACTCCTCATCTATTAAGCAAATAGAAGAGAAGTGTTATTTTTTATGAACGAAGACAATCTATCCCATTAGAATAATGATTATTAAACCATTCCCAGAATTTTTCTACTGGCAATGCGGCAGGAAATCCCTGCCATGAAGAACCCGAAACAAGGGATATATCATTAGAATAATCTGGATCATTCTTGTAATAAGCCCTAGCTTCAACCATCAATACATCTTCAAATTCACACCATAACTCTTCGACAAGACGATCCTTGTATTCGGTTATCAGTCTGCAGAAAATGTTGTTGAGTTCTGCGCTTGATGTATCAGACTCCGTAAATCTAGGCTTTTTTTCAAAACTGATTACTTCCGGAGCTACAGCGTCAAGCAAACTGCATGTCAAGTTATATACGTTTTTGACAGGTGTTTCTGTGAATTCAGCCAAGCATTTGATCCCGGGAATCACTTCGAATATAGGAGTTCCTAACATAATCCATCTGATAAGTTCTATCTTATCATCTACGAGAAATTGTAAACGTTCTACCTTTTCTTTTGTCGTCATCTTTACTTTCTCCTGTTATGCAACACTAAAATTACTGTAATTGTAGATCCTCTCAAGTTCACGATATAATGAGCCATCGGTAACATATATGTCACCAGTGTCATCAACCCATTCCCCGCCTCTAGCTGTACTGATTCGAACAAGGTTACAGTAGTCATTATTTACCGCAGGATTATATTCCTCATCCTTGTAGATATGTAATACTAGATCACAGTTCCATCCAAACTCAAATACAATGAGCTTTTCGTTTGCTTCAAGATCATTACAATAATCAACTATAGTGTCAAAAGCAGGTCGCACTAATTGGTATTCATGTTCCATATCTTATAGCCTCCTTTATTTATTTTTCATAAAATATGAATATACAAAAGAAGAAAAAAACGGAACTTATTTCCTTTTTTTGCACAAAAAACCGTCCCACCAGTAAGTGGGACGGTAAAAATAAAAAAAAGGATTGAGTCGCCTGTAACGACTGCCGCTTAAGCAGGTTGATTTTCACAAAATCCCAAATGGGGAAACGAAAGTGAACAAGAAAGATACATAACCGACATTTTCGGCCGGTATCGAATACGAGTGAAAAGCGTTATATGCGCCGTAAATGCCTCTTTTCGGACACTCACGTCATCTCGTTTCTGTATATATCTTATCATGTCTCTATAAATATGTGTTTTTTCTAAAAAGAAAATTATTATCCTCAAAAATCCGTCCCGCCTGATAAGCAGGACGGCAAAAATAAAATAAAGGAAGATACCGATTGTAACGGCTGCATATAAGCAATATGATTTCCACAAGTTCTATGAGCTCAAACATGATAACTAAATCGGTATCTTGTTTGATGAGTCCATAATATCATATCAGGATATATTTAATTTTTACCCAAAAGATCACCACACATAGAGCATGGCATAAGTATGATGCTTTAAGTATACAGCCATATTTTACAAGAGAAAGAGAGGTGATGTTTATGGAATGTATGTTGTGTAACAAGTCTATTGGACTAACGCGCCGGCGGATAAGCAATGGATATATATGCGGAAGCTGCAGCAGGCAGTATCCTGACTTTAATGACTTAGACAACCTTATCGAAACTCTTCGTAACCTTGGGGTGGATATTGAGGATCCAGAAAAAGGTATAAATGAAAGGTCTTTGAAAGATGAAATAATCAATTTCGTCCATCATGGTGAAGGCGATTTTAATAAAATCATAGGTAAAATAATGGAACAGGATGTTGCGAAAGGATGGGAATAAAGATAAAGGCTGCAGCGGATTTGAAACGAAGACTATGCGGATCTGAAACGGAGACTTAAATTTTTCTTTTTAGTGAAAAAGATGATAAAACGACAAAATATCTTATAAACAGGGATGGCCGAAAAAGCCATCTTTTTTTTTGGAAAAAAATTACCAGTGTTTCCATTTGCTAATATAGACAAGAATAAATTCATATTTTTCAAGAAAAGGAAGGTAAATATCTATGAGTGAGCAAATATTGAAATACCCAGGAGGTAAAAGAAATATAGTTGACGAACTAATCAAGTACGTGCCTGAACACAAGATTTATCTTGAACCTTTTTTTGGTGGAGGAACATTGTTTTTTGCTAAGGATCCTGCAGCTATTGAAACGATCAATGATATAGATTCGGATGTAGTAAATCTTTTTAGAGTGATCAAGGATCACTCGGAGAAACTTGCAAGAACTTTACTTGTAACACCTTATAGCAAACAGATTTATGAAGAATCGTATATAGATGATACTTTGAGCGAGATTGATAGAGCCTGCAGGTTTCTTGTTAAATGCTGGCAGGAATATGGCAGCCGGGGATGTTCATCAAGAGTCGGTTTTAAAACAGATATCCAAAAGAGAGAGCGCATGTATGCATTATGGGACTGGTACAACCTTCCTGTAAGAGTGATAGAAGTTGCTGAAAGGCTGAGAAAGGTGCAAATCGAAAACAGGCCTGCTGCCGAGCTTATAAATGCATATAACAATGAAGATACGTTTATGTATCTGGATCCTCCGTATGTATTTGAGACACGCACCAAATCAAACAGAGGTAGACAATATAACCATGAGATGTCCGATTCCGAGCATGAACAGTTGCTTAAGACCATTGTGAGCAGCCGGGCAAAAGTAATGATTTCTGGATATGATTCAGATATGTATAATGATTATTTGCGCACATGGTACAAGCGGTCTTTTAATAGTTGCAGCTCTGGTGGAAGCAGGAGAAGAGAGGTCATATGGATGAACTACGAAGATAATAGACAGATGACTCTTGATGAGTACATGATGAAGTTTGAATGATATCGAACCTTACTCCAAAAACAAAGAAAGGCGTAGTAAATGGATGTAGTAAATATCAAAAATAAAAAGTATGTTAGGTATAAATTTAGGAAGAAAAACGGTTCCCACGTTTATGTCTATATTGAAAATATCGGTAATGAAGAGCCTGAAATACATAAGGAAAACAGAAAAAATAGGGTAGCAAAATGCATAATTGGAGTAATTATCTTTTTAATTATTTTTACAATGTTACGCGTACTCTGGTTAGAGTCTAGGGAAGGAGTAGATGCATCCTTATCATACTATATCCGAGCTTCACTATTCATAATTTTTATTTTAGAGGCACTATGGAAGTCTTATGAATATATGCTAGAAAAAGGGCGTTTTAATAGAGAAAAGATAAAACAAATTGAAACCATGAGATGTGTTTTGTCTGCATTCGATAATCAAAATCCGGAAACCATTCTTGATGTTTATCTGTTTAGTATAGAAACAATAAATTTTGTGTTTTTCAATGATGATTTAGAGCAGACATTCGTGTCTTTGCGGTCACGCAAGGATGTAAAGCTTGATGAGAAATTGAGTACTTTGCAAAATGAAAATTCGAGATATAATGGCCGGCGCTTATTTATATCATACATGGATGATAGTGAGCTGCTCTATATCTCAGCATCTGCAGAATCAATATAGATAAATGGATTTCATTGTAAATGGAGGTAATATAGTGGACAGAAGTGAAACAACTAAATTTTTAAGAAATCTCTTGATCCGAGATAGATTTTCGAGGATGGGGAAGTACTGGGCAAGTGAGGTAAGCGTAGATTATGGTTCTACATATGTAAAGAGAGTGAATTTTATGCAATTTGAACCTGCCGGAGTCGTGTACCAAAGTGACATTGAGAAAGGAATGTTTACCTGTTTTGAAATAAAAAGTTGTAAAGAAGACGTGTACAGTGGAAATGGACTCAATTTTCTTGGGGAAAAAAATTATATAGTAACAACCATGGAGTGTTACAAGAGCATAAAGACAGACATAGCCAATGGTAAACTTTCAGAGCATATAAAGAGCTGCTGCCCTGAATCATCGCTGTATTATGGTGTCATGGTTGCGGTTCCATATATGTCTGATATTGGTGATGAATATGAAAATCCGACACCTTTGTCTGATGATACCAAATGGGAGTTAAGAGTTATATATCCATGTCATGTATGGAATACATAAACACCAAAGAAGGAAAGGCTGTGTATGAACATAATTC